>JACCDK010847970.1_pt1 | contig 19401 bp, 16 predicted proteins | sample 7445871 | NCBI WGS metagenome assembly JACCDK01 (sample SAMN15323436, study PRJNA562643) | freshwater metagenome | isolation source: river surface water | place: USA:Blue River Watershed | collected 2017-08-15
GACGGCAAGTAAAGTTCTTCTCATGGCACTTTCATTCTCCAGCCCAGAGCTGCGCAGGTCTACGGTGGTAGCCCTACTGCGCCTTGAAGGAATTGTGATACTTGCGCTCGGGTTGTTCTTAATCGTCAAAGGATTAATTTCTGGCGGATCAATTGAGTGGTTTGTTATCTCAGGAATTTTGGCTCTCGCACTTGTTGGCGGATTCGGTTTACTTTTTGCAGCTAAAGGTTTTAAAACTAAGAAAATGTATGGTCGTGCCCCTGCGGTTCTCGCAAACCTCATCGCAATTGGTGTTTCTAAATATATTTTCGAAGCAGGATTTTGGTGGGCAGCCTTACCGCTAACTCTTTATGCCGCACTGACTATTTACTGTGCTGTTTCGATTATTCCTGAAAAGAACTAATTCACCACGGAACAATCTGTCGGTCTTCCCACAGCACACCTGTTATATCTCCTGGATTAAATTCACGAGTCGCTAACCACACCGCACACTCCGCGCCTTCTTCGGCGCTTCGTGGTGCATCCGGGCCACCCATGTCAGTACGTGAATGGTTGGGACACATTGCATCAACATAGAAACCGCGTGCACCGAGTCCAGTTTCATGTGCAAGATTTCTAACGAATGCATTAACTCCGGCTTTACTAATTCGATATGGTGCAAGTCCGCCAGCATTTCCTGGTCCAGACATTCGACCAAGGCATGCAGAGAAGATCACAATTCGGCGCCCGTCTCTTGCATCGGCCATCGGCGCACCAAGAACATTTACTAACGTGAAAACGGAATCTAAATTAATTGCCATCACACGACGCCATTCAGCATCCGTTGTTCGCAGAGCTTTTGACATTTTTTCACTCATGACACCGTGTGCAAGAACGAGAGAAAATGGCGCACCATATTTTGCGAGCAACGATTCGGCTGTATTTCTTGTCTGCATTTGATCTTCTAGATCGCATGCACTTGTTTGAAATGTAATTCCAGGGAACTCTAAACGCAGTTGCTCGGCAGCACTTTCTAATCGCGCAGAATCTTTTGCGATTAATACCGAACCAATTTCTGTACGAGCTAATCCGCGGGCAACTTCGAATCCAAGACCACGCGATCCACCGGTGACAAACGCCAGTTTCGCTGCAGAATCACTCGACATATTCATGGCGATACTGTGCCCGAAACTTTGCCTGCCTGCCCGTCCACTTGTATCCCGAGCCCAGAAATCCACCTCTTTATGTGGTCAATCTCGCCTTCATTAGGTGCTTTCCTTATTTTTATCCCTGTGTGCATGCCGATAGTCTTAGCCTTGCAAGTGGTTATTTGAAATACACCAAGTAGGGGAGCGCCAGTGTCGGCAAAGGATCCGAATCAGGACTTTGGAGCCAATGAATGGCTCGTCGACGAAATGTACGAGCGCTACTTAGCAGACCCAACTTCACTTGAACCGTCGTGGATTGAATTCTTTAAAACTTATAACCCATCAAATAATTCTGCGGGTAACTCTTCAGCAACTGCATCTTCAACAAGTGCACCAATTGCTGGTGCGCCACGTGGTGGCGTTCCACCAACACCAAAAGCTGCAGCAGCTGTAACACCAACACCAGTTGCGCAAAGTCCTGCACCTGTTGCGCAAAGTCCTGAACCAGTCGCACCTGCAGCTGTCGCACCTGCAGCTCCTGCAGCAGCATCACAAACACCGGCATCACAAAAACTCGTTCGTGATCGATCTTTGCAATCTCCAACACCTGCGGATCCTGTTGTTAAACCAGTACCAGTTTTAAGCACACCTGATGCTGCGCAATTAGAACCAATTCGTGGAGTCGGTGCGCGCGTTGTTGCAAGCATGGAAGGTTCGCTCACTGTTCCTACTGCAACAAGTGTTCGCGCCGTTCCTGCAAAGCTCATGATTGATAATCGAATTGTTATTAATAATCACATGAAGCGCGCTCGCGGTGGAAAAGTTTCTTTCACGCACCTTATTGCCTTTGCAATGATTAAAGCGCTTCGCCAGATGCCAGAGATGAATGCCTTCTTTGGAGAAATCGAAGGCAAGCCTGCAATCGGCCATCCTGAACATATTAATTTAGGTATTGCAATTGATTTAGCAAAAGCAGATGGATCACGACAATTACTGGTTCCATCTATTAAGGGCTGTGAAAACCTAGACTTTGCACAATTCTGGAGTGCATATGAAGCAGTCGTAGGAAAAGCCAGAAGTGGAACTCTTACAGTAGAAGATTTTGCAGGAACAACAGTTTCACTTACTAACCCAGGAACTCTTGGAACTGTGCACTCTGTGCCACGTTTAGTGCAAGGACAAGGCCTCATTATCGGCGTTGGTGCACTTGATTACCCAGCAGAGTTTGCTGGTGCAAGTGAAGAAACTCTTGCGCGAATGGCAATTAGCAAGATTGTTACGCTCACAAGTACATACGATCATCGAATTATTCAAGGTGCACAATCAGGAGATTTCCTTCGTCGCATTCATGAATTACTTCTTGGTTCAGAGAATTTCTACGACGAAATCTTTGCGGCACTTCGTATTCCTTACGAACCAATTCGTTGGGCACAAGATTTCGAATTCTCAAAAGATGAAGAGATCAATAAAACTGCTCGTGTTCAACAATTAATTCATGCATATCGCACACGTGGTCACATCATGGCTGATATTGATCCACTCGAGTATCGCCAACGTTCACATCCAGATCTAGATGTTGTAACACACGGATTAACTCTGTGGGATCTTGATCGCGAATTTGCAACAGGCGGTTTCGGCGGACAAAAGTTTATGAAGTTGCGAAAAATTCTTGGTATTTTGCGCGACTCATATTGCCGCACAGTTGGAATTGAATATATGTATATTCAAAGTCCTGCAGAACGTCAGTGGATTCAAGAGCGTGTTGAAGTTGGTGTTCAAACATTCCCGCGCGAAGAACAACTTCGCATCTTGCGCAAACTCAATAGTGCAGAAGCGTTTGAAACATTCCTACAAACCAAATTCGTTGGTCAGAAGCGCTTTTCACTTGAAGGTGGCGAATCAGTAATTCCAATTCTTGATGCAGTTATTTCTAGCGCAGCAGAACGTGGCCTTGATGAAGTATGTATTGGCATGCCACACCGTGGACGCCTCAACGTTCTTGCAAACATTGCTGGTAAGTCCTACGGACAAATCTTCCAAGAGTTTGAAGGACACTATAAAGATAATGAAGTACACGGTTCAGGCGATGTGAAGTATCACTTGGGAACTGAAGGTGTGTTCACAGCAGAATCTGGCGCAACAACAAAGATTTATTTAGCGGCAAATCCTTCTCACCTTGAAGCTGCGAACCCAGTTCTAGAGGGCATTGTTCGCGCAAAACAGGATCGCCTTAATGTGAAGAATGCTTATTCTGTTCTACCAATTCTTCTTCACGGTGACGCAGCATTTGCTGGTCAAGGTGTTGTCGCAGAGACATTCCAATTGTCACAACTTGCGGGTTATCGCACAGGTGGAACAGTTCATGTCGTTGTCAATAACCAAGTTGGATTCACCACATCACCACATGCATCTCGTACTTCCCGTTATTCAACAGATATGGCAAAGATTATTCAGGCACCTGTCTTTCACGTAAATGGTGATGATCCAGAAGCATGTGTTCGCATTGCTCGTTTAGCATTTGAGTATCGTCAAGCATTTAACAAAGATGTTGTCATTGACATGGTTTGTTACCGTCGTCGCGGTCATAACGAAGGTGACGAGCCATCATTTACACAACCATTGATGTACAAACTCATCGACGCAAAACGCTCAACTCGTAATCTTTATACAGAGGCGTTGATTGGCCGCGGAGATATTTCTGTAGAACAAGCTGAAGAACTATCTCGCGAGTACCAAGCACAACTCGAAGCAGTATTTGCTGAAGTTCATAACATCGAACCAGAAGTGGATCCAAACTTTAAGGCGCCAGTTGCTGCTAATCCAGAGACACTTGTTTCCAGCATTGATGAAGCAACTGCGCGCAAGATTGCGGCAACACAAATAGCAGTACCAGATGGATTTAATGTTCATCCAAAACTCTTGCCACAACTACAAAAGCGCGTAGAAATGCTCAACGATGGAACTATTGACTGGTCTATGGGTGAAACTCTTGCATTTGGTTCATTATTACTTGAAGGAAGACCAATTCGTTTAGCAGGACAAGACTCACGTCGCGGAACTTTTAGTAATCGTCACGCAGTAATTGTTGATAAAGAAAATGGAAATGAGTGGACTCCGCTTCGTGCATTAATCAGCGATGAAAGCCAATTCTTCGTAATTGACTCACTCCTCTCTGAATACGCAGCAATGGGCTTTGAATACGGATATTCAGTTGTTCGCGATGAAGCCTTGGTTATGTGGGAAGCACAGTTTGGTGATTTCGCAAACGGTGCACAAACAATCGTTGATGAATTTATCTCTTCATCATTGCAAAAATGGGGTGAACGTTCATCTGTAGTACTTCTATTGCCACATGGTTATGAAGGACAGGGACCAGATCACTCATCTGCACGCATTGAACGTTATTTAGCGTTGTGCGCAGAAGGAAATATGACAGTTGCTCAACCGTCGACACCAGCATCGTATTTCCATCTTTTAAGGTGGCATGCAAAGAATCCAATTCGTCGTCCTATGGTCGTCTTTACACCTAAATCAATGTTGCGACTTCGTGCTGCCGCATCTAAGTTACAAGATTTCACATCTGGACAATTCCAGAAGTTAATTCCAGATGACACAGTACACAATGCAACTCGCGTTATTTTCTGTTCAGGTCGCGTGTATCACGATCTCGTTGCAGAACGTGCAGCTCGTAAAGAAGACACAACTGCAATTATTCGTATAGAACTTTTGTATCCACTTCCTGCTAAAGAAATGGCTGAAGAAGCTGCAAAACATCCGAATGCAAATCTTTTGTGGGTTCAAGATGAACCAGCAAATCAAGGACCATGGCCATTTGTTGCATTACGCACAGCAGAACAATTTGGTGGTGAAGGATTTGGTGGACGTAACTTGCGTCGAGTTTCACGTCGCGCAACTGCAAGTCCTGCAACAGGAAATCATCACTTGCATGAAGAAGAACAAAAAGCTCTTTTGATGGAAGCCTTTAGTCGCTAATCTTTTTTAGTTTTTCCTTTGTGATATCTACCGATAACTTTTCCGATAATTTCTTCTCTCGGGATATCGCCCCATTGTCGTGAATCTGTACTGGCATCTTTGTTATCGCCGTGCACAGTTACGAATGAGCCGGTTATGCCCGCGATTCGCTTAATGAATAGAGATGCCACTTCGGCTCGTGAATCCAATGGACGGCGCAGAACGATGAGCTGGCCCACATGTATGCGCATGCGTGTGGAGTACCAGACTAAGAGCCAGTCCCCATCATTAAAAGTCGGGGCCATTGAGTGCCCAGAAACTCTGACTGTGCCAAATTTGCTCACGAACAGTAGTCTTGCACATAAGTTGTTTGCGTTGTTTGCGTAATTTCGCGAATTAAGGCACAGATATAGCGCTCTTGAAGGAGAGAAACTAATGAAGTTGTTCCAACCAAAGACAGTTGTACTCGCACACTGCGATCTTCCTTGCGGAGTTTATGATCCAGCGCAAGCAAAGATCGAAGCACTCTCAGTAAAAGCTTGCATGGAAAAATATGCAGCAAGCAGCGATGCAGATTTTAAATCTCGCTCAGTAGCTATTAAAGAAGAGCGCTCACACCAAGTTAAAGAGCACCTATGGGTTTTGTGGACAGATTATTTCAAGCCAAATCACTTTGAGGCTTATCCTCAGTTGCACACACTATTTAACGATGCAACAAAACTTGCGGGTGCTGCTGGTACAAAGGGAACAAATGATGTTGCAGTTGCAGATAAGTTAATCGCAAAGATTGATGAAATTGCAGAGATCTTTTGGGCAACTAAGAAGTAGTACTCGACTTTATTGATTGAGCAGCGGTTCGGGCGAGGAAAGATACTCGCTCAACCGCTGTTCTTTTTATTACAGCTGATGCAACAAGTCTTTCACCTTCGTATGATTCACAGATAAAAGTAATTTCACGGCCGTTCACTTCGGTGCAGTTTGCTGACGTACGAAGTTCGCCGCCAATTGCGATACCACCATGGAATTCGAGAGCAATGGATGTTTCAATTGTCGATTCGCCTGTCTCTAAATGTTCGGCGATGGATGCAATAGCTGCGCTTTGCATTGCATTGATGATGAGTGAATTAGCTAATACTGGTAAATCTCCTACACCAATTGCGACGGCGGTATCGCCGGGACGAACAATCATCGTTGAAAAAGCGACTGCTCCTACGAGATCTTCAACAGGAACCAACATAAGAATTAAGCCTCTTCGTTAGGGAAGCGATATTCCTCGGTGTGCTCAATATGAATTTCACGCGATTCGATTGTGCCATCTTCATTAATTTCAATGGATATCTCTGTCATTCTAAATTCGCGAACGATATCTGGCGCACCACCCATTGAAACATTGAGAAGTTGTTGATGGATTTGTTCGTGCAACTCTTGTGGAGCGCGTTCATTGCACGATCTACGTAGTACAGATTGCATCAATGCACGGACGTTCTTCTCATGTTCAATTTCGGCAGCACATTGCGGACATTGCTGAACGTGAACTTCAATGCTTGCAACCTGAGCAGAATCAGATATCTCGCCATCTACAAATAGCAGCACAGAGTGAAGGACGTCTACGCAATTGTCATGATGAATATTGCTCATGATGCGTCCTTCCCATCATCCTTTTTGTCCTTCTTTACCGTGGAATAACCGAGTTCTTTTGCATACTCAGTTAACTTTTCACGTAATTGTTTACGGCCACGGTGCAAGCGAGACATAACTGTTCCGGTTGGAACACCGACTATGTCGGAAATTTCCTTATATGAAAATCCTTCTACGTCAGCTAAATAAACTGCGATACGAAACTCTTCTGGTATTTCTTGTAGCGCTCTTTTGATATCACTATCTGGAAGATTTTCTAACGCCTCAACTTCAGCAGATTTACCTTGATCACTTGTATGTGATGCAGCATCTGCTAATTGCCAATCTTCAACTTCACCAGCACTAAGTTGTGGACGACGTTGATCTTTTCTGTACGTATTAATAAATGTTGTTGTCAGGACGCGATATAGCCACGCCTTTAAGTTTGTGCCTGGCTCGAATTGATGGAAAGAAGTAAATGCTTTTAGATAAGTATCTTGAACCAAGTCGCGCGCATCATCTGGATTACGCGTGTAACGAAGTGCTGCTGCATATAACTGATCAGTGAACGCAAGAGCATCGCGCTCGAACCGATTGGTGCGATCGGCAGCGCTCTCTTTAACTAAATCAGTGGATGACATCGCCGTAAGGCTATCGCTTTGTGGTGGTTAGGCGCATCGCGAAGCGCGCAGTGGCAACGCAAGGAATGATGTGGCAACGTCAAGCGCGCTAGTGAAGAGAAGCGCGCTAGAACAAGGTTTCGGGCTCGCCCAAAGTAATCGGTTCAACAAGGCGAGGGGAGTTATTGCGTACCAGGTTAACTTCTGAGGAAACCGGGCGCGCAACTAAACCATCATCGGGATGTGAGTTGTGCATCAAAGAAATCAAAAAATCTACATCGTGTTGTGCGGGATCAAGCCATGCATCCCATCGATCACGCGGCATCATTACCGGCATACGGCTATGAATAGTTTGCAGATCATTTACAGCTTCGCGCGTGATAATTGCTGCACTCTGAATAACTTCTCCGTCCATGCTCTTCCATGTTGACCAGATTCCTGCAATGGGAAGAGAACGTGTTTTTGATGATGAAATATAAAACGGTTGCTTAGGTGAATATTTTCCAAGCGCCGTTGCCCATTCGTAATATCCATCTGCAGGAATTAAACATCTCTGAGTTCTAAATGCGTTTCGAAATGTTGGTTTTTCATGGATTGATTCTGAACGAGCATTGATTGCATGCGATTGTGAAGCACGCGCTTCCGCTTCGCTTTGATGCCAGTGAGCCATGATTCCCCACGATGCAATGGATAACTCTTTTTGTTCAGCAATGTTTTGAGAGGCACGAACAATATAAATTGGATTAGTTGGTGCAATATTCCAACTCGATGGCAACTCTTCGGCAGGGGTCTGCGCACCGATGCCGAACTCTTCTGCCAGTTCGGAGGTGTTCAGCGATTGCGCATAACGGCCGCACATAGAGATACAGGTTATCGGTAGACTGATGCATATGTCTGATTCACAAAAGGATAATTCGCACAGTGCGAACGTGGCTATGTGGCCTGCGCCTTTTCGTGGATCAAAACCTGTCAATGCTCGCGTAGTAATCCCTGGTTCAAAATCAGTTACAAACCGCGCATTAATACTTGCAGCACAAGCAACATCGCCATCAATTTTGCGCAGACCACTTATTTCTCGCGATAGTGAATTAATGGTTGCAGGACTTCGCCAACTCGGAGTTGATGTTCAAGAAATTGAAGTTGAAAGCAATGCTGGCACCGGCACAAATAACGCCGGCACAAATAACGCCGGCACCAGCACATCAACAAAAGAGTTAGCGTGGAAAATTACCCCTGCACCACTTAAGGGACCAGCTGCAATTGATGTTGGTAATGCTGGAACCGTTATGCGCTTCTTGCCACCACTTGCAGCACTTGCACAGGGCGCGATTTCATTCGATGGCGATCCACGTTCACACGAACGTCCTCTGGGTCCAGTGATCAAGGCACTAGAAGAACTTGGTATTTCAATTGATCACGGCAATCGTTACAGCCTTCCACTCTCACTCGTTGGTACAGGAAAAATTCCTGGTGGCGAAATTGATATTGATGCGAGTGCATCTAGTCAATTTCTCTCAGCACTTTTGTTAATTGGCCCAAGTACTGTCAATGGAATTACGGCACGACATATTGGTGGTGAATTGCCATCGATGCCACACATTGAAATGACAGTTGAAATGCTCCGCGATTTTGGAGCCACAGTTCATGTTGATCAAGCCAAAAAAACGTGGCGCGTTGAACCGGGCGCACTACACGGCAAAGATATGGTGATAGAACCAGATTTATCTAACGCTGCACCATTTTTATCAATTGCAATGGTCTGCGGCGGATCCATCACTATTGCAGATTGGCCACAAAAAACCACACAGCCTGGCGATCAATTACGTAATTTACTTCGCGATATGGGTGCAAAGATTTCACTTAATAGTGATGGATTAACACTGACTGCAAATTCAGAAAAATCATCACATCGTGATGCACCAAAAATTATTGGAATCGATGTCGATCTACATGACGTTGGCGAACTGACGCCCTCTATCGCAGCTCTTGCAGCCCTTGCTGATTCACCTTCACACCTACGCGGAATTGCTCATCTTCGATTACACGAAACTGATCGTCTTGCGGCCCTTACTCGTGAAATCAATTCAATAGGCGGAAAAGTTACCGAAGAGCACAGCGCGCTTCATTTTGAGCCATCACCATTACATGCTGGCGAATTTCACACATATGAAGATCATCGTCTTGCAACAGCTGGCGCTGTAATTGGCTTAGTTACACCTGGAATTGAAGTAGAAAATATTGCTACAACACGCAAAACATTGACTGATTTCCCAGGACTCTGGAAGAGCTTGGTTCAATAGTGAGTAAACGCGTTTATGACGAGAGCGATGCACGTATTCGCCCTGCACGTAGTACTCGTCCGCGCACAAAGGATCGCCCATCGCATGATGATGCAATAACTGCTTTGGTAACAACTGTCGATCGTGGCAGAACAACGTGCATCACTGAAGAACGTTTAATTGTGACTGCGATGAAGTCGCGCGAATTAGGACCAAAATCTGTTGTTGTTGGTGACATCGTAAGTTTGGTTGGCGATGTGACTGGAACCGAAGGATCACTAGCACGCATCGTTGCAGTGAACCCGCGAAGAAATTCATTAAGCAGAACAGTTGATGATGCAGCAAAAATAGAGCGAACAATCGTTGCCAATATTGATTACTTGGTAATTGTTGCAGCAACAACAAACCCAGAACCACGTCGTGGTCTCATAGATAGATTCTTGGTATGCGCCTTTCACGAAGGAATCTCACCAATACTTTTAATTACTAAAACCGATTTAGCACCACTTCCAGATTTCATCGAAGAGTATCGGGCACTTGGTGTGCAGATTGTTACGACTTCTAGTAAAACATCTGATCGAGAAGCAGATGTAGCAAAGATTCATACATTGCTCGCAGGTAAAACTTCTGTACTAGTTGGTCACTCTGGTGTTGGAAAATCAACACTTATTAATGATTTAGTTCCACATGCTGGTCGTATTACTGGTGATGTAAATGATGTAACAGGTCGCGGACGCCACACATCATCGAGTGCAATTGCTTTACCACTTTCACCGGATTTAGATCCTGCTGGTGGTTGGGCAATTGATACACCAGGTATTCGCGCATTTGGTTTGGCACATTTAGATCCAAACAAAATCATTGCATCCTTTAGCGATTTATCTGAAGTAGCTGCAACATGTATGCCACATTGCTCGCATAGTGAGGAAAGTTGCCGACTTAACGAATGGGCAGCACCACATGGTACAGTCGATGTTTCACGTATGCGTCGCTTGCAGAGTTTGCGATCACTCCTTGAAATCAAGGACTTTGATTCAGCAATTTCAGAGTAATATCGTCGCAAGAATTCACACCTAAAAATCCATCAAACTCAAAAAAACTTACAGCCTTCATAAATTTTTAGGCGTTAGATTAAGAACAAATGTGCTTACTTTGCCCTGCGTTGTAGACTGAACGTGTGATGGCTACTCAATACTCGCGCGAAGCTGATGTGGCACTTGCGCTGAAAATGGCTGATGCCGCCGATGTTATTTCGATGGCTCGCTATCAATCTCAAGACTTAGTAATCACAACAAAACCAGATAACACACCCGTAACAGATGCCGATAAGGCTACTGAAAAAGCACTGCGAGAAATCCTTGCTACGGAACGACCAGAAGATGGACTTGTTGGCGAAGAGTTTGGAACAAGTGGCACTGACGCCAAGCGTTATTGGGTAATTGATCCGATTGATGGCACAAAAAACTTTATGCGTGGTGTTCCAAGTTGGTCAACTCTTATTGCATTGATTGAACGCAACGATGATGGCACCGAAAAGATTGTCGTTGGAGTCGTCAGCTCACCAGCGCTCTTTCGACGCTGGCATGCAGCCCTTGGTTTAGGCGCATACGTTTCACTTAATGGCGCCGCACCAAAGAAAATTCATGTCTCGGGAATTAAATCTATTAGTGATGCATCCATTACATATTCTGATTTCAATAACTGGGGCGAGTATTTACCAAAGGTTCAATCGCTTCTTGCGGCATCAAATAGAACTCGCGGCTTCGGAGATTTCTGGTCGCATATGTTGGTTGCAGAAGGAGCCGCAGAAGTTGCGCTAGAAATAGGTGTTGCTCTCTGGGATATGGCCGCAATTTCAATCATCGTCACAGAAGCTGGTGGGCGCTTTTCAAGTATTGATGGTGTTGATGGTCCTGGTCATGGAAGCGGGCTTTCGACAAACACAATTCTTCATCAACACGTACTCGATGCGCTGAGGGTTAAGTAATGTTTAAGCGCATGAGCAACGCGGTCAATCGTGCATTGAGTAGATACTTAAATGACTAAGCGCGCACTGGAAACTCGCACTCTCAAGTTAGAGGGCATGACGTGCAGTGCATGTGTAAATACAATTGAGCGTGCGCTCAATAATCTTGAAGGTGTTAGTGCCACAGTAAATTACGCAAGCGAAACTGCGCACATCTTGGCTCCTGCTGAGATTTCAACAAAGAAATTAATTGCAACTGTTAAAGGTGCTGGTTATTCAGCCCAATTACTTGGGGATTCAAATCAATTCGCATTACATAGCAAGCGTTCTGCGGTAGCACTCTTCTTTGCTCTTCTCTTTTCTGTTCCAGCCATTGCAATCTCCATGACTATGGCTTGGCATGAACAGATTGATGCCAGAATCTTGCAGACCCTCGATGAGTTAAGAATTCTGCCGCCACTGTATTCACCAACTGCATGGCTAGTAATTGCACTGAGTGCACCGGTAGTTCTTCTCGTTGCATGGCCAATACATCGCGCCGCATTGCGCAACCTCTTGCACCCAACGATGGATAACTTAATTTCGATGGGATCACTTGCTGCCTTTGGTTGGTCTATCTATGCAAACTCAACAGGTAACGGCGATGTTTACACAGAAGTTGCTGCAGGTGTTGTGACATTTGTAATTCTTGGACGATTCCTTGAATCGCGAGCCAAACGTCGAGCAAGCAGTGCCTTATCTGCTCTCTTAGCTTTAAACGTTAAAGAGGTAAGTGTTATTCGCGGGGGACTAACTGTTTTAATCCCTGTTGAAAATTTAGAAATTGGTGACGAGTTTGTTGTTGCACCGGGAGATCGCGTCGCAACCGATGGCGTAATCGTCTCTGGAAATAGTTCTGTAGATAACTCATTAATTACCGGCGAATCACTGCCACTCACAGTTAGTCCTGGAGATCACGTTATTGGAAGTTCTGTAAATACCAATGGACGTTTAATTGTTCGCGCTACACGCGTTGGTCGCGATACTGAATATGCACGTATTACTTCGATGGTTATGCAAGCACAGAGCACGAAAGCGCCAATAGCGCGCCTTGCTGATCGCATTAGCGCTGTATTTGTGCCAATTGTTTTTGCTATTTCTTTAGTGACATTTAGCGTCCTTTGGTACAACGGATATTCAATATCAGAATCAATTGCACGAGCAATCGCTGTAATAGTTATTGCCTGCCCTTGCGCACTTGGTTTGGCTACCCCAGTTGCACTACTTGTGGCATCAGGGCGCGGAGCTCAACGCGGAATCATTATTCGTAATCCACGAGTACTTGAAGTTGCACGCAAGGTAGACACTATCGTTTTAGATAAGACTGGAACGCTCACAACTGGAGCGATGAAAGTTCACGAAATAACAATTGCCACTGAAGCTGGAAAGCTATTGGGTGCATCTTTTGAATCGTTAATGCGCGAACCAACCATTCTCTCTACAGCACTTTCGATAGAAGAACAGAACAATCACCCCATTGCCTTGAGTATCCGTGAATTCATTGCTGCGCAGGGAATTAAGTCGACGTCTGTCTCTGAGTTTCAGGTAACTCCTGGATCAGGGGCTGCAGGTCGTGTAAACCTTGGAACACATTCACCGGTTGTATTAATTGGTTCACCAGCAGCCGTTGCACATAGCACCACCACTTTTCATCCACTTATTTCTGCAGCAGTAGAACGCGGACATGAAGCAGGATTAAGCGTTTCAGTATTAGCGTGGGACGGAGTTGCTCTCGCGGTTTTTGCAGTGGGCGATGAACTTAAAGCAGATGCCGCAGAAACTATTGCAAGGCTTAAGAACGCTGGAATAACTCCCTGGTTGCTTACTGGTGATTCAGAAGATGCTGCTCAATCAATTGCAAAGCAAGTTGGAATTGAGAGTGATCATGTTCTCTCTGGCGCACTTCCGCAACGTAAGCTGACAAAGATTCGTGAATTACAGAGTGAATCACACACCGTTGTCATGGTTGGTGATGGAATCAATGACGCAGCAGCACTGGTCGGAGCAGATGTCAGTATCGCAATGGGAACAGGAACCGATGTTGCAGTTGCTAGCGCGGACATAACACTGATGCGCAAAGATTTAGCTGCTGTATTGGATGCACTCAAACTTTCTAAGCGCACTCTTAGAACTATTCGCGTTAATCTTGGATGGGCTTTTGCGTATAACGTAGTTGGTATCCCAATTGCTGCCCTTGGAATGCTCTCACCAATGTATGCAGCAGGAGCGATGGCGTTATCTAGTTTGTTCGTTGTCACCAACTCTTTGCGCATTAAAGTTCCGCGCACCAAGTAAATCGCTTCAGCTAGCTTCAAGCGCTGGTCTGCTTCAAGCATCAGTCTTCACTCATTACACAGCTTCAAGCATTGGACGTGCGGGTACTTCATAAATTTTTCCAAGTGGAGATGTCCATGTGCATGAACCATCGGCGTTACTGACTAATTTCCAACCACCATGAGTTTTTAACCGGTGATGCCTTCGACAAAGCGCTCCAAGGTTCGCAGCTGAAGTTTCACCACCACTTTCCCAACTCTGGGCGTGATCTAAATCTGCACGTGCCGCCGATTGCCTGCAACCGGGGAATCTGCACGTTCGATCTCGCGCGATAAGAAAATCTACAAGTGCTTGCGGTGGCTCGTAACTTTCACGTCCATAATCTAAAAGTGTTCCTGTTTGTGGATCCGTAATAAATCTTTGCCATTTTCCGTCAGATGCTAATGCGCGCGCTACTGACGCGGGAATTGCGCCATAGCCAGCAAGCTGTCCTGGATTTTCAGCAAGACCAAGCAACGTAGGTAAATCAATGGTGACATTTACTGTTACTGGCCTGCGATGAAGTTTTACATCAACTGTGCTCTGTTGAAGTGACCAAGAAGCAATACTTGTTAGCGCATCAGCGCGTTTCATGTCCATAGAGCGGTGTTGACCGGGAGCAACTTCAGAGTCGCTTTCTGAAACATGCCCTGCAGTTTTTGAATGCCCTGTATCGGTTTCAATCCCATCAGATTTTGTTGTCTTACCCAAGGTAATACTTTCGCTAGCAACTTGGGCATGGATAAAGTTTTCAATTGCCTTCATGACAATTTGTGCATCTTCAGCAGGCAAAATCGCAACAATTGTTGAAAGGCCATCTACTTCTCTGAAGCAGGAAACACGACGAGTATCACGTGCACGTTCTGCAATTTCTTCGAATGGTTCTGGAGCTAACTTCGCGATTGTTGTGCGTACTTTGTTAGCAACTTGAGTTGGAGTATGAAATTCTGCATATGCAAGCGCACTCTGTTCGATGGAATAAATATGCGCTGGACCCATACCATCTCGAATTGCAGATGCACTTTCCCTAGCAATCACCGTTGCATGAGCCGGTGAAATCTCACCCATGGCCAATGCGGAACAAACATTTGGAAGATGGTTAATAAGAGTTCGAGCAACATCGATTCGAATTTGTGCAGTTCCGGTGGACATACGAAGGGCTGCCGCAACATCCTCACGCTCGGCATCCTCCACACCAGTAACAATGCCATCACTCTTGCTGCCTTCTTCACCGGCAACTGCAACAATCGCACGTTGCATCATGGCTTGTAACCAACTCATCTGTCGTTCGAGAGCGGATAAATAATCAATTCGAGCCGGTGCAGATAGATCGAATGGATCGATAGCAAATAGTGAAGTGAGGGTGTCAATGCCAGGCGCCGCAACAAGTAATCGAGAGACAAGTTGTGTGCGCATGTGTGAACTATCTCTAGGCGCACTGACAGAGTGTGGAAGTTATCCCCATGTTCAAACTAGAGTTATCGCCATAATGAGAGCTGGCCAATTAGGTAACAAACAAGCGTTGAGCGCGGTCGAAAACGATGTTACTGAGCGCAATATATCCACATATGAAAATTCACTTCGCTTCAGAGTTTTAGCCTATCTTTTGGCCAGCACAACCTTGTTAGCCTCCATCACAGCCTTTAGCACAATCACAGCCGCGCCTGCTCAAGCTTTCGATCTACCGCTAACAGTTGCCGCCGATCAACTATCTGGTTATGAAAGATCTCTTTTTAAGCATTGGATTGATGCAGATAAAGATCGTTGCGATACACGTAAAGAAGTTTTAATTCAGGAAGCTATCACCCTGCCAAAGTTAAGTAGTGGGTGTGTATTTAATGGTGGCAAATGGATAAGTGCATACGATGGATTGGAAACAACAGATTATTCGACTCTCGATATTGATCACTTGGTTCCACTCTCTGAAGCATGGAGATCTGGTGCATGGAAATGGTCACCTGCACAACGTGAAGCTTTTGCAAATGACCTTACTGATCCACGAGCACTCATAGCAGTTACTGCTTCTCTCAATCGTCAGAAGAGTGATCAAGACCCAAGCACATGGTTGCCGCCAGAAAATAAATGCACATATGTTTCTAATTGGATTGCAATTAAAGTTCGATACTCATTAACAGTTGATCAAGCCGAAGCGAGCGCACTTACTTCATTGGTTGCCTCATGCAACATCACATCAATCACAGCGTTCTCTATTCCGTCCTATGCAGTCACGGCAGGAATTAATCCCGTAACTCTTGTAGCGCCGACACCAACTGCAACACCAACTGCAATACCTTCTGCAACGCCTTCGACAACAACAAAGCCAACAACAAAAAAGGTAAAGAAAGCTGTTAAGTATTCAACGTGTGCAAAGGCGCGTGCAGCGGGAGTCACACCTATCGTTCGCTCGAAAAATAAAACCTTGTACACCCTGAATAAGGCGCTTGATCGCGATAAAGATGGGGTCGCTTGCGAGTAAGCGCGTTTTTTAAACTGCCTGCCAGCGGTTAAGATTGCCCCGTGGAACCACAGAAAGTACTTCTCTATTACGGCTTTACGCCTATCGAAGACACTGCTGCTCTTCGTTTATGGCAGTTAACACTCTGCGAATCACTAGGAATTAAAGGTCGCATTCTCATCTCTCGCCACGGAATCAACGGAACTGTTGGCGGAGATATGGAATCCCTTAAGAAATACGTTGCGCGCACTAAGAAATATCCAGGCTTTAAGAAGATAGATTTCAAATGGTCAGAAGGAACTGGAAACGAATTCCCTCGGCTAGCCGTGCGCGTGAAAGACGAACTCGTTGCATTCGGAGATCCATCAGTAATTAAGGTAGATGAATCCGGCGTTGTCGGCGGAGGCAAACACCTCAAGCCATATGACGTTCAAAAACTCGTTGAAGAACGTGGTGATGAAGTTGTCTTTTTTGATGGCCGTAATGCTTTCGAAGCCAAAATCGGAAAGTTTAAAAACGCAGTGATTCCTGATGTCACAACATCTCGTGACTTTGTAGAAGAAATCAAGAGTGGAAAGTACGATCATCTTAAAGATAAACCAGTAGTTACATATTGCACTGGTGGAATCCGTTGCGAAATCATCTCAGCCGTTATGGTCGACAACGGGTTCAAAGAGGTTTATCAAATCGAAGGTGGCATTGTTAAGTACGGCAAAAAGTACGGTGACAAAGGTTTATGGGAAGGCTCTCTCTATACATTTGATGGCCGCATGGCAATCGACTTCTCATCAAAGGCAAAAGTTATTGGCGAATGCGAAAGATGTAATGCACCAACTAAACAGTTCTATAACTGTGCACGAAAAGCGTGCCATGAGCTTGTTTTGCTCTGCGAACCTTGTTCAAAGATTGATGTAAGCAAGAGTTGTATTCACGATAGCAATCGTGCGTTTGACTCTGAAATGGTTGGCTAGTTTTACTCTTCTACGATTTCTGTAGGCGCTCCATGCACGTTCAAAACATCTTCTGCTTTGTGTGCTGAATTGCCTAACTTATGACCATCACCAGAGCGATTAACTGGACGTTCTGATTTATTAATCGCTGGCACAGTTCCTAGCAATCCTTTTTGAAAGTCTTCAAAAGCTTGCAGAACTTCGCGCTTAGTGTTCATAACAAATGGACCCATCCACGCAACAGGTTCCTTAATTGGTTGACCACCAAGAATAAATAGTTCTAATTCAGGTGAACGAGTTTCTTGTTGATTTGCAGCACGAATAACCAAAGCATCTCCATCACCAAAGACTGTGAGTTGACCCATCTGAACTGGTCGTGACTCTTCGCCAACAAATCCATGTCCTGCCAATGTGTAGACAAGTGCGTTGTAATCCTTGCGCCATGGCAGACGAAGTTCGGCGCCTGGTTGAACGGTTGCATGAACCAAAGTAATTGGAGTCTGTGTTGATCCTGGGCCTTTGTGTCCATCAATTTCGCCAGCAATAATGCGAATTAACGCACCGCCATCGTGAGATGCAAGAAGTGCAACTTCGCTGGCACGTAGATCTTGGTATGCGGGAGGTGACCATTTTTTAGCAGCTGGAAGATTTACCCATAATTGAAAACCGTGGAACAAACCACCACTCATCACTAAATGTTCTGGGGGAGTTTCGATGTGCAAGATTCCTGCACCAGCAGTCATCCATTGCGTATCACCATTTTGAATTGTTCCGCCGCCACCATTGTTGTCATAGTGATCAAAAATTCCATCAATAATGTAAGTAACAGTTTCAAAACCGCGGTGTGGATGCCATGGAGTTCCCTTTGGTTCACCGGGCGCATATTCAACTTCGCCCATTTGATCTAAGTGGATAAATGGATCGAGTTCTGACATATCAACGCCGGCAAATGCACGTCGAACTGGAAAGCCTTCGCCTTCAAAACCTTGTGGAGCTGTTGTAATGCTCTTAACTGTTCGCGCGCGTGATCCTGGTGCCGCTGTAATGCGCGGAAGGATTGTTATATCGCTAACGGTAACTGCTGGCATTTCAACTCCTTATTTCGATAAGCCGAGAATAGTTGAACTTTCAACTACCTGCAACTTGAGAAATTAGAGGTTCTTAAGCGCTGAAACAACCTTTGTGAGCGAAGCCTTTGCATCTCCAAATAGCAGCATCGTCTTTGGGTCATAGAGCAATTCGTTTTCGATACCCGCAAAACCTGGGCGCATGGACCGCTTTAGGAAAATAATATTTGCAGCATTAGCTACTTCAAGAATTGGCATTCCATAAATTGGTGCACCAGGAGAAGTTTTAGCTGCAGGGTTAACCACGTCATTTGCACCGATAACTATTGCGACATCTGTCTGTGCAAATGTTGGGTTTACTTCTTCCATTTCAGCTAATTGATCATAAGGAACATTTGCTTCGGCAAGCAATACGTTCATGTGTCCCGGCATACGACCAGCCACAGGATGAATACCGTATGCAACATCGATTCCCTTAGAAATCAATAGATCTGCTAACTCACGAACTGTGTGCTGCGCTTGCGCAACTGCCAATCCAAATCCAGGAACAATAACTACGCGACGTGCATAGTTAAGCAAGATTGCAACATCATCTGGTGATCCTGAACGAACTGGACGATCATCTGCAGCGCCACTTGCTTCTTGAGGCTTTGCTGTAAATGCGCCAAAGAGCGTTCCAAAGAGGGAGCGTCCCATTGCTTCTGCCATCATGCGAGTCAAAATTGTTCCGGAAGCACCAACGAGTGTTCCAGCAATTATCAGAAGAGTTGAATCTAGAACGTAACCACTTGCCGCAACTGTTAAACCAGTAAATGCATTTAAGAGTGAGATAACAATTGGAACATCTGCGCCACCAACAGGTAGCACGAATAGAACACCAAATAGCAGCGAAAGAGCTGCAAGAATCAAGAGTGGATTCGTGCCTAGTGCAATAACAACCCAAACTGCTACGCCCAAAGTTGCTGCAAGAGTTGCCGCAATAACAAAACGTCCGCC
>JACCDK010527865.1_pt1 | contig 19394 bp, 13 predicted proteins | sample 7445871 | NCBI WGS metagenome assembly JACCDK01 (sample SAMN15323436, study PRJNA562643) | freshwater metagenome | isolation source: river surface water | place: USA:Blue River Watershed | collected 2017-08-15
AGTGTTTTCGTGGACCAGCATGGGCTCGAACCATGGACCCCCTGATTATGAGTCAGATGCTCTAACCAACTGAGCTACAAGTCCGCATTAGATTACGCTAATGTGTTGCAAAATTAATTAATTATTGGTTTCGAACTAATTTGGATTGAATATTTTCTAAATTTAAGGCTTGAAAAAACGTTAGCAACCTGCGCATGTTTCCAACCAAAATCATCAATGATCCCATTTACGGTTTCATTAAAATCAATAACCCTTTCATCCTCAAACTGATTGATCACCCCTTTGTTCAACGCTTGAAACGCATTAAACAATTAGGACTCGCAGAATTTGTTTATCCAGGAGCGCATCATACGCGCTTTCACCATGCCCTGGGTGCGATGCATTTGATCGATGAGGCACTGAATAATCTCAAGGCAAAAGGCTATCAGATTTCTGAGGATGAAATGGAGGCTGCTGAAATTGCCATTTTATTACATGATATCGGGCATGGTCCCTTTTCACACGTCTTAGAATATACGCTATTAAACCACGTACACCACGAGGAGATTTCGAATCTCATCATGGAAAAGCTTAATCAACACTTCAAAGGTCGTTTGAGTCTTGCTATTTCGATGTTTGATGATTCCTATCCAAGGAAATTTTTCCATCAGTTGATTTCGAGTCAATTGGATGTGGACCGACTGGATTACCTATCGCGGGACTCTTTCTACACGGGCGTTCGAGAAGGGTTCATCGGATCAGAGCGTCTATTAAGCATGTTGGACCTGCAAGACGAAACACTCGTCATGGAGGAAAAAGGAATTTATTCCATTGAAAACTTCCTCATGGCTCGCCGATTAATGTATTGGCAAGTATACCTACACAAAACTGCCATAGCAGGAGAAACCATGTTGATTCAAATTCTTCGACGAGCCAAAGATTTAATCGCACAAGGAAAAAAGCTCAGCTGCTCCAAAGCCTTAATGCTTTTCTTAAAAAAAGAATATACTTGGGATGAATTTACCGCAGACCCAAGCTTATTAATAGCTTTCACCGATTTGGATGATCACGATGTTTGGGCAGCGATAAAAACGTGGAAAGATTCAGAGGATAAAATTCTATCCTTATTGTGTAGCCACTTTTTGAGTCGGAAATTATTCACCTGTAAACTCGGAAGCCAGCCCCTGCCTAAATCCAAGCGAACAGAAATCGCAGACGAAATAAAAAGTAAATTGAATATCACCGAGGAAGAATTATCCTATTTTGTCATCGAAGGGTCAACTAGCAATGCGGCTTATGTTCAAGGAGATAACACCATCAAAATCGTCGATAAACAAGGTCAAGTGGTCGAATTAACGGAGGCATCTGACCTACCTACCATCCAAGCTTTGAGTAAGATTGTAAAAAAATACTATTTTTGTTGCCCAAAGAGCGTATATTTGCAAGGCGAATTGTATAATACCTAAATTCTGAATACCCTATATGAAGTTTACCGTTGACCAAATAGCGACCATGATTCAAGGAGCAGTAGAAGGCGACGGAACGCAATACATCTCGGGCTTTGAAAAAATTGAAGAAGGGAAAGCAGGCAGTATTTCTTTCCTCTCCAATCCGAAATACGAGTCTTTTTTATACGATACAAATGCATCGGCCGTCATTGTATCCGCTGATTTGCATTTAAAATCCCCCGTAAAAACAACCCTCATTCGCGTTAAAGAGCCCTATCTGGCCTTTACCATCTTGTTGCAAAAGTACCAAGAAATGATGGCTGTACGCGAAATAGGAATTCAAACACCATCCTACATTGCTGCAGGAGTTGCCTTAGGGAAAGACTTATTTGTGGGTCGTTTTTCGAGCATCGACGCCCATTCCTCAATTGGAAATAATTGTAGCATTCACAACCAAGTCAGTATCGGTAAAAATGTTCAAATTGGCGAGAATTGCACCATTTACCCAGGCGTAGTCATTTACAGTGATACCATCATCGGTAACAACGTGATGATTCATTCCAATGCGGTCATTGGTTCTGATGGCTTTGGCCATGCTCCGCAAGTGGATGGTAGCTTCAAAGCGATCCCTCAATTAGGGAATGTAGTCATTGAAGATGATGTCAGCATTGGTGCTAATACCACGATTGACCGAGCGACAATGGGCTCCACTTTCATTCGAAAAGGAGTTAAGATTGATAACTTAGTACAAATTGCACATAATGTAGAAATTGGCGCGAATACCGCCATTGCAGCCCAAACGGGTATTTCAGGTTCTACCAAAATTGGTGAAAATTGCCTAATCGGTGGTCAAGTGGGTGTTGCGGGTCATTTGAGTATTGCCCCCAAGACCATCATTACCGGCCGATCAGGGGTTACCAAATCCATTAAATCACCTGGCCAAACATTAGGTGGTTTTCCGGCAATGAATAACGCGGAATATTTAAAGCGCAGTGCGCTTATCCGTCAATTGCCGGAACTTTTTGAAAAGATTAATAAAATTAAATAGGCTTACCCTTTCTTATGAATAATAAGCAACATACCATTTCAAAATCAGTCACGCTTTCCGGTGTCGGTTTGCATACAGGGGTCGTGGCCAATATGACCTTTTTACCTGCGGCTGCCAACCATGGCATTAAATTCCAGCGTATAGATTTACCGGGTCAGCCGATTGCGGATGCGGATGTTGATTACGTTGTAGATACTTCCCGCGGGACGACCATTGAACACAATGGAGCCCGTATTAACACGGTTGAACATGTATTGGCCGCTTTGGTGGGCCTTGAAATCGATAATATCTTGATTCAATTAGATGGTCCTGAACCTCCCATTATGGACGGTTCTTCCATCAAATTTGTAGAGGCCTTGAAAGACGCAGAACCTGTCGAACAAGAAGCACATCGTAAGTTTTTTGAATTAACCGAAGAGGTCCGATACAAAGATTTAGAAAAGGGAATCGAATTAGCAGCCCTCCCACTCAATGATTACCGCATCGCGGTGATGGTGGATTATAATTCGAAGTTTTTATCGAGCCAACATGCCAATTTAAGTCATGTATCGCAATTCGAAAAAGACTTCTCCATGTGCCGTACCTTCTGTTTTGTGCATGAATTGGAAGCCCTTTACAAGGCAGGATTAATCAAAGGCGGAGATTTAAATAATGCCATTGTCATTGCCGATAAAGATTATTCAGAATCTGAATTAGCTCATTTATCCAAGGTTTTGGGAAAACCCAAAGTTTCTATCTCAAAAGAAGTAGGTATATTGAATAATACCAACTTACACTTCAACAATGAAATGGCGCGCCATAAATTGTTGGACGTGATGGGTGATTTGGCTTTGGTAGGCCGACCGATTAAAGCCCAAATCTTAGCTTCGCGCCCTGGGCATGCTTCGAATGTGGAATTGGCGAAGAAAATCAAGAAATTGATGTTGGAGACTGAGAAAAACAATGTCCCCATCTACGACCCCAAGCAGCCACCAATTTGCTCACATGAGCGAATTTACGAATTATTGCCGCACCGCTATCCCTTCCAGATGATTGATAAAATCATCTATTTGGATGATAACAGTGTCGTAGGCGTAAAAAATGTGACGATGAATGAAAATTATTTCATGGGTCACTTCCCGAACAATCCCGTGATGCCAGGAGTTATGCAGGTGGAGGCGATGGCTCAAACGGGTGGTATTTTGGTATTAAGTTCAGTACCAGACCCTGAAAATTATTGGCCCTATTTAGTTGGAATCGAAAATTGCCGTTTCCGAAAAAGTGTAATCCCAGGTGACACCGTTATTTTTAAGTGTGAATTAACAGCGCCAATCCGTCGGGGAATTGCTAAAATGATCGGCAAGGCGTATGTGGCAGGACAAATTGTATGTGAAGCTGAAATGACAGCTAGTTTAGTTAGAAAATCTTAGGTTATTTAAAATGAGTCAATCTCTTTCCGTTATAAACCCCCAAGCTAAAATCGCCGACAGTGTTCGGATAGATCCATTCAGTGTCATTCATGAAGACGTTGAGATTGGTGAAGGTACTTGGATAGGGTCACACGTGACAATTTATCCAGGTGCGCGAATCGGAAAGAATGTTCGAATTTTCCCAGGTGCCGTTATTTCGGCTATCCCACAAGATCTAAAATTTGGAGGTGAAGTTACCACCGCTGAAATTGGTGATAACAGCACCATCCGCGAATGTGCTACCATTAACCGAGGTACATCCGATAAACTAAAAACGGTCATTGGTAAAAATTGTCTCATCATGGCCTACGTGCACGTTGCTCATGATTGCATCATCGGCGACAATTGCATCATTGCAAATGCCGTTCAAATGGCCGGCCACGTAAGCGTTGGTGATTTTGCCATCATTGGAGGCTCCTCGGCTATTCATCAATTCGCCTCCATCGGTCGGCATGTCATGATTTCAGGTGGCTCGTTGGTCCGCAAAGACGTCCCTCCCTTTACCAAAGCGGGTCGGGAGCCATTAAGTTATGCAGGCATTAACTCCATCGGACTTCGTCGGCGCGAATTCAATGATGAACAAGTCGCTGAAATTCAAGAAATCTATCGTTACGTCTATTTAAAAGGTTTAAACAACCAAGAGGCGCTAAATCAAATTGAGGCTCATATTCCACCGTCGGCTTACCGCGATGAAATCGTTGATTTTATCCGTCACTCAGAGCGCGGCATCATGAAAGGATAATGCAACCATGAAGATCATTGCGAAAGGTATTCATAAGAAATTCCGTCAAGAATGGATCTTTAAAAATTTGAACTTCACTTTCGAATCAGGAAAATCGTATGCCATCACTGGCCACAATGGTGCAGGAAAATCCACCCTACTAAAGACCTTGGCGCAATACAGTTTACCCAATAAAGGAAGCGTCGAATTTGAAGGCATGACAGATTATATTCACCAACAAATCAGTTTTGCGGCCCCCTACTCCGAGCTTATTGAGGAATTCACCTTGGATGAACTTATTGTTTTCCTAGTTAAACTGAATTACCTCGATACGCGCTGGGATTATGATTCCTTCACTGAATTTATTAACCTACATCCATCCAGGGATAAATTCATCAAGAATTATTCTTCAGGTATGCGTCAAAAAGTCAAATTGGGAATGGCTTTGGCTAGTGACCGTCCCATTCTTTGCCTGGATGAACCAACATCCAATCTTGATGAAGAGGCTAAAAAATGGTTCTACCAAGCCATAGAAAGCCAACGGCATAAACTGTTATTGATTGCGTCCAATGAATTGGCGGAGATTAATTTATGTACTGAAAAATTGGCGATGGCCGACTACAAGTCTTAGGCAAATTTAAGATCCAGACGCAATCGAATAAGGCCAATTAACACCGCGCAAAAACCCAAGAAATAGAGTACACTTCCTCCATCGATAACACCCTTGCTCAATTGTTGGTAGTGCGTATACACCGACCAAGTTTCTAGACTCGGTATTTCTTGCATGCCTTGCCAAACCGCGAAATTAAAAACCAAGCCTAACACAAAAGCCAAAGACTGCTTCGACACCATTGCGGAGGCCAAGGTAGAAAGACAAACAAAAACTGCACATAGCAAGAATAGTCCAACATAAGATCCAATCACCAAGGATGCATCGTAATTGCCCGCTGGACTGCCTAATTGGCTAATCGAATAAACAAAAATGGCTGTCGGGATTAAGATAATACCAACGAGAAGAAAAGCCCCAAGCAACTTCCCGAGCAGGATGGTATTCATGCGCAAAGGCAAGGAACGAAGGAGATCAAAACGGCGCATTTCGAACTCTTCAGCAAATAATCGCATCGAAAGTGCTGGAATAAAAAACAGAAAAAACCAAGGGCTTAAATCAAAAAACACCCGCATTTCCGCAAAACCATAATCGAGGATATTGCCCTCCATCCACCAAAGGTAAATTCCCATTAGGATGTAAAAGGCTGTCATAATACCCAATCCCAAAAAGGAACTTAGAAAACCGCTTAGCTCTTTCCGAATAATAGCTAACATGCTAGTCGAACATCGGTTTTTCGCGTTTCATGACTCCTGAAACTATTAAACCCAAAACAAATACAAAAAAAACAGTCGCAATAACAATGGTAATAAACTGCACGCCAGAACCTAGCATCATATTTGTCATTTTCTCAGCATCTTGAATTTGGCTTTCCGTTAAACCCTGATCTTCAAGCCGCTCACGGGCTAAATCCATTTGCTTTTGGATGACTGTATCATCGATAAAACTAACATAAATGTAATTGAATCCTCCCGAGACAACTCCCCATATAGCCCCTAACAAAGTAGATGAGCCTAATCCTTCACCATAGCTCATAAATCCCGCCTGCGAGTCACGAACTTCCTTTAAAGCCAAGAATAAAATTGTCAAATTCATGACAAAGGATACTAAAAATGAAACCCAACCAAGTGTTTCAGAAAAATCGTCGGCCAATCCGGAATACTGCGTAATGACAGAAAACAAAAAACTTAATAAACCGCCTATGAGTCCCCATTTAACTAAAATAAGGCTTTTCGATGTTGATGATTCTTCTTGCATAATCTTATTGTTTATAATACAACGAAATTAATAAATTGGGCAAAAAAGCCAAGGCTATTTTTTGAGCAAACTCATCTCGAGCAATACTAAATGCATTGATACCCTGTATCCCTTGCATTAATTGAAAATAAAATGCCTTCCCTTCCTGTTTAATGATGACATCTTTGTATTGACCCAATTCCTGCACACTCAATCGGATGTAATCTTGCAATACCATGAAACCCGATTCAGACATATAAAAATAATATAATGCCAACGCTCCTAGTAATGCGGTAATAAACACGAATATATACTGATATAAAAATAACTTGAGAAAATGTACCGACAAACCCCGATTAGCGCCGACCCAAGATTTCGCTAAATAAACCTGGGCCATTAATACAATAACAAACGAGGGAGCCTTCTTCCCGGCCAAAGGTATGATGTCATTAACGGTCAACACATAGCAATAAATGGCCATCAACACCACACATAATAAACTAAGCACCAAAACCTTTGGTAAAATTCCTACAATCCCCTTCATCCTAAGCTTGGTAAACGATTTGATCTCCTTTAAAAACAGCCAAAACCGCTGCATGTAATTCCTCTCCCAAGAAACATGAGTTCTTTGATTTACTCACAATGTCCTTTTCTTGATACGTCCAAGAGACTCCCTGATCATAAACCACCCCTTGTACAGGAGATCCTTCCTCCAGAATAGGTAAATGAACACCTAATAGCGCCGCAGGCTTACAGGTAATGTAGTCCAAAGCATTCTTTACACCTCGTTTCTTAGCTGCTCCTACCCATGCGATGAGCAAGGTCTCCAATCCTACACTCCCAAAATCAGCATGATCAAACTCCAAGGCCTTAGCCTCAAATTCAATCGGATGATGGTCAGAAACCACCGCATCTATTACACCTGTTTGCAAGCCCTCCCACAAAGCATTCAAATCTGTTTGTGCTCGGAATGGTGGAAATACCTTCTTATTGGTATCAAAATCAGCGACAGCGTCCTCTGTAAAAAGTAACTGATGTACTGCCACATCCGCGGAAACAGGCAAACCCTCCGTTTTCGCCGCTTGGATAAGCCCAATAGACTCTGCAGAAGAAAGACAGGAAAAATGCAACCTAAAATCAACATGCGCCAAGCCAAAAGCGTTGGATTGAACGTACCTAAGCAAATCCAAATCGCGCTGAATGCTCATGAATTCCGACAACACGGGAATCCCTTTGAGTCCCATCAAGGTACTCTGTAAACCTTCGTGAATCTGACCATAGAGCGACAAGGCTTCTGTGTCGGGCCGACTAACTATCGTTACAGGCAATGTCTGCAAATATTGTAAACTCTTGGCCATTAAATCGACCGTTTGCAATGAACCTGCTCCATGACCAAACCAATTTGCTCCCGCACGATGCAAATCGAGTAAATCAGTAAAATTATCACCCTTATTATCCATGCTCAGCGGAGCCATGGCATGAAAACAAACCATGCCCGACTTATCTCGTATCGAAGCAATCGCATCCGCTTGTTGGGGTACCGGTGTCCCCGTAGGCAACAGCAACATATCCAATACGCCACCTTTTTTGGCCGCCTGACTTAAACTCGCCCAATCTTCCCGATGCTCACCACCAGGTAAGGTATTGTGTACACGTAAATCAACAAGGCTCGGTGACCAATGAAGGTCTTTGCCTTCGATGATCACATCGGCATCGGCTTGTATCGAAGAAGCCACCTGTATCCATTGGCCATGCTCGGCCAACAAATCAACCACCTTCCCATAATGGGATGAGCGAGAATCTTGTACGCTAACTGATTTAATTAAAATCCGCATGATTTATTTAATCTAAAAAAAAACCCTGAATTCAGGGTTTTAAAAATCAATGTCCAACAAAAGCTTGATAGGTAGCTACATCCATTAACTGATCAATGTCACCCAAATCACTTGGTTTCATCTTGATCACCCAACCTGACCCATAAGGATCCGAATTAACTAATTCTGGGCTATTGTTTAAGTTTGAATTAAATTCTAAGATTTCACCAGCTACCGGCAAAAATAAATCTGATACCGTTTTCACCGCCTCAACCGTTCCAAAAACCGCATCTTGCGAAATGCTCTTGCCAACTGATTCCACTTCCACAAAAATGATATCACCTAATTCGCCTTGGGCAAAGTCAGTGATTCCTACGATAGCAACGTCACCCTCAACCTTAATCCACTCGTGTTCTTTTGTGTACTTTAATTCAGCTGGAAAATTCATGATTTCGTATTTTTTGCTTGCAAAGGTCACGAAAATCGCGCTTGATTGCAAAATTTTTTTAGGAATTATTCAAGACTATATCGGATTTGGAAACCTCCTGCAATCGTTGACCGAAAAAAGGAATTGGAAACCAATGGGTTATTCATCATCCGATCAAAATAAGCTGTCACCGACAACTTATCGCTCACCGAATAAGTGATTTGTGGTCGAAATTGAAAATTGATAAAACCCTGGGTAACGACCGTTTCTGCATCTAATTTTCGCTGCAAGGTACGCGTATCACGTATCGTTAAATTCATATTAAAACGTAAATCATTCGGTAATCGAACTAATCGACCATTTATCTTGAATGGAATTAACATATTCGCTTTGGTAAAGCCTACTGCAAAGGTCAAATCCTTATTGGCTACCTCGGCCACCTGAGAATTTGCTAGATTTAATCCGACACTTCGATCTTGGTTGTATTCCAAACGCAAAGAAATCCGACTTTTAGTAATCGCATTCACGCCGACTAACGGAGAGAATCGCTCCGTGAATGAAATCGTACTCATCACGTACACGGGTATCAAGGTTTTTGTATCTGGATCAAATCGCGATGACAAAGGATACAACAAACTATTGAGAGTCAAAGTCTGAAAATCATTGGCCAATTGTCCATATTCCAAAGACGAAACAAAATTACCCACACTATATGTACTAGAATACATGTGTGATATCGTAAAGGAACTAAACTTCTTGGAAATAACGGGGAACAAATTCAACCCATTGTAATCTACTTTCCAATTCGGCAAAGGAATATCATAGAAAGGAGAATATTTCACATCATTTGCCGAAACTCCGGAGTAAGCAGCAAAAAAAGCGGGAATCAGCACATCCTGTGAATTACGATTATACAATCCCTCAGCAATCTTTGAACGATTTAAGCGCATCATTAAGACCTCACGATTCGAACGGAATTGTTCAAACACTTCCGTCGGATCCTTGAATGCTGTCATGAACGATAAAAATGACATCGAATAATTACCTGAGCGAACCGGGCTCTGACTTACAAAAGGTCCTCCCAATTCGGCAGGACGGAAAAATTCTTGGTAATTATCTCCCCGATTGAAATTTCCATCTACCTGAATTCGTAAATCTTTCGTAGGTTCCAGCTGAGTGGAATAAGTCAAACGTTGTTGGCGTAATTGGGTGAATGGAATATTTTGAACAATACTCCTCGACAACCAACCATTTTCGGCAGCTATAAATCGAATTTGATCACCCTGACCCCCAGATACAAAATCCAAGCCAGGTGCACCCCAATTGCCATTCATTCCAAAACGACCAGGAGATGGATTAAATCCAGGCAAGGTGGTAGATTCATTCATTGAATAATTCACTTGAATACCTCGAAGGGTTAACAATAAACGCGCGACCGACTTCAATGCATTCTTTGGTGGAATAATGATGTCATCCTCATCACCTGGATTTCGTGCGACGTCCTTGCTCGTTGGATTCATGGAATTCACCCATCTTAATGCACGGATCCGATTGTATAATGAGACAAAATCAATCCGACCATTGATCGATCGCTCGCGTGTATTCTTAATAATATTACCAAAAGGAATATCCAATGAATCTTTGATGTTAAATGAATTGGCAAAATAGTTATACCCGATTCGATGGGTATAATCGGCATTCATCCAGTCTGTCAAAGGCAACTTCTGCAATGGCAATCTCCAAACCAATCCAGCTTGTTGGTCAAACTCCTTTGCACGCCCCAAAGCCCGAATATTAAAAATAACCGAATCCCGTTTGGCCTGCGTATCCAAATCGCCGAATGGTTCATCAATGATTGAATTGACATTCGCCGAATAATTGACAATCATACTCTTTGTCAAGTTCCAGTTTAACGCATATTGTCGATTAAAGAACCAATACTTCTCAAATTGAGGGGCTACCCCCAAAATCGTCAATTCTTGATTACGCAATTGTGTTTTGATAAAGCTACGATCCATCTCAGCACGAACGGTAATGGAAGCAGGAACAATATTGACATTAAAATCACGTAACATAGCCAACCAAGGAGAATTTAAATTCCAGTTGGTAAATGGTTCCCAAAACGCGGACGAGGTCGTATAACTGTAAAGGATACTTCCCCTTTGACTTAGTTGGCGATAAGTCTCTGTGAGCGTATTCGTTCGAATCATCTCAGAGTAAGCGTAACTAAACGTAAAATTCGATAAATCCCACAAATAAGCATGTTTGGCTAAGGAACTACGAATCTTACGGACATTCGTAAAGTTAAATCCTTGCCTTTCCGTGTTGTCCTCGACTAATTTCAAATAAGAGTCTCGCCGGGCTTGTGTCCCAAATTTACTGATCGCATCCATTAAGAATATATCAGGATCTAAAGGATCAAATTGAGGTGAAATATTTCGGCGGTCATAAGAGACATAAAAAGGAATTCGGAAACCCCATTTTGCAGGCAAAAACTTGTCCAAATTTAAATTGGCCGTAATGCCATACTCCTTCATGTTATCCCGCGAACGATCAGATATCTTCGATTGTACACCTCCAAAACCAAAATTACGGAAACTACCATTCATCGTGATTTGGCCCAAATCAGCTAATTTAATACCCATCTTTCCAATAGCTGCCTCCCCAGATGTCTGATCAAATCCCGATGCACGCAATTCATTAACCCAAATACAAAATGACTTATTTTGGCCATCTTTCGTCGTGTTCCGAACACCAATCATCAAGGTCATCGAAGCACTTTGATCTGGCCGACCCATAATTGTAATTCGATACTTTTTCCCTGTGGATGATAGCATAATCAAACTAAAACGCTCATTAAGCGATTTACCTTGACGATCGCGCTCAATCTTTGCCTGTTTCAATAAATCAAACTCGACATCGAATTCATTTTCAGCTGGCCATATTTCAATATCTAAACTCTGCCCTTTTTGGGTTTGACGAAGACCCATTTGCTCCACTTCATAATAATTATCCGTCAAATCCGTACCTATTCGCAAGAAAGCAGATACCTGCCCATCTACCTGATCTGGACTTTGCATGGAAACAAACATTCGCAAGCGTTTGTAATTAATAAAATCAAAGGATGAATTTCTAAACACGGCGCGCGCATCACCGGGACGTAAGTTATCCACACATAGACTCATCGACTGCTCATTCAATCGCGCATTATTAATTGTCGTGATATCTTGATCTCGTACAAAACCCGGAGGTACCACATAGGGTATTGTATTAACTCCTTTACTCGCTGGGCCATTTTCCTCAATATTCACGGAGGCAACCCGAAACTTCGCATCATAAGTCTCCGGCAATTCTTGACCATTTCGTTGATCTAAGTCTCCGATAAATTTTCGATAGGAATAGCCCGATAGTTGCAATTGCGCGAATCGTAGAACCACGGGATCTTCAAATTGACTTAAGAGCATTCGGAAGAAGCGAATCGACTTAAAGCTACTAATCTCTCCCGCAGGCGTGGTATAATTCCGTTTATCTTTAATTGGTATTCGAAACAAATACCAATCCACTCCCCCATCATTCACTTTATCAACCACATATCCTTGACCCACGGCCAAAGCACCCGGTTTTAAATCTACTTCATATTGAAAATAAGCTTCAACCTCATTAACTGTATTGTCATTATTCAAATCCTCCCGATCTGGCATCATGGAATTTGCTTCGGTAATGTTTGAATTACTCGGATTATCCGTTGTGGGTGAATTATTCTCCAAACCCATGTAATTCTTATAACGCTCCACCAAACTTCCCGATGTATTGTAGCTCGAACTTAGATAGTGAATAAAATCATCGGCTGCCGGATCCGATTGAATAGTAGCTAAGGCTTTCGAATCGGTTACTCTTGTTTTGGTTAAATTTAAATATTCAGAAAAATAAGTACTCTCTGATAAGGTATTTGTCCCAGTTACCTGATTCGCTAAGCCATCGAGTCCAATATCTTGTTGACCCCTAAGTCCTTGATTATCAAAAGCATTGATAACAAATTGACGCTTGGGAGCCAATCCCCAAATCGTTTTTTCCACATTCTGAGCATTCCCCGTTAAAATCTTTTCACCACTAGGAATACCATTCTCAAAACTGGAAAAACCATCAGGAATAAAATCTTCCGAAACATCCCCCAAATGAAAAATCAATTTACCACCTGTCGTATTATTCTTATTAAAAATACCATCCCGAATCTTACCTGCCTCGCCTCGTACAAATGGATCCATCAACCAAAACTCGATTTGTTCCACGTTGGCATTGTCAAAATCGGTATCCGATACAATTGCCCGGGTAATGGAACCGAAATTATTCTTTGGATTGGCTAATAAACCTTGGGGTGTCAAATTGGGATTAAAATTATAAATACCCCGCTCTGATGGAAAATAGGCAATATCCAACACCCCAATTGGCAAATTGGTGATGTTGTTCGCAAAATCTTTATTCGGAAAAAGTCCCCTCGGCGTCACAACACGCTCATAAGCGTAGGTATTGATGATAGCGGGATCTAAACCCGGCACATCCAAAGAAAAGCCACCCTGCCCATATAAACTAGCATCCACATTGTATGCCGATATTTTGGCCCGTCGGTAATTCGAGGTCAAATCCCGCGCATTGCCGGGAATGAATTCTTTTGGGGTCGATCCTGGCCTCCATAAAGTAGGTTGGGAACTTAAATTATACATCACGCGGGCCGACTCAAAATCATCGATAAACGCATTCCCTTGCACACGCGCATTGACATTTGGAATCAACTTGGCAAATTCTCCCTGAAAATCAATGACCGAAGATTCCTTCGTAGAAATAATCGGTAATGCATCAATCGCCCGAGTCAAAAAATTAGATTTCTTCAAAACAGAAGCATCAAAACCAATCAAGGTGTTATTGACTGGCTCATTTCCAATTGAAACACGACGTAAAAATGCCGGTGGGGTTTCACTCATGCTTTGTACGGTCGCCCCTAAATGGACATCTTGGCCCAAATTATAATCCAAACGCGTTCCAAGCATCGTACGAACTTGATTGGTAAACAAATCCGGCTTTTCGTAACATACTTTTAATTCCCTGCCCGACTGAAAAACGCCCTCGTTTAATATTTTCAATTTCCCCGACTGGCCTTCTACGATGTAATCCGAACCGGCCACTAACGCTTGTCCTCCAGCTGAAACGGTCACGGATTTGGGCTCTACGCCAAAAGGCAAGGAAATGTCTCCCCCAACGCCTGCTTGAAAACTTCCTTTGATAAAAAACTTATTCTTGGAGGCAAGTTGGATCGCATCTGTCTGGGTCATTCGATAAAGCTTATCGAAAACATACTTATCCACAAGATTTCCTTCCGAGGCGGTAAATTGTTTTTTCAAACTAGCTCCAAAAGGTTCTAATAGGGGGAAAATAATTTTTCCGTTCTTCGAGTCAATGGTAACATCTTCAATGTAATCGAAATTACCATCAGGCTGTGGGTCACCCGCGAAATTCAACTTATCTAATCCCAAAACCTTGACTAGGGGAATATCTTTCACCTTTTCACCCTCAATCAAATTGGAGTTATCAATCCCCGTTGCATCATCTTTGTATACGAGACGCAATTGAAAATTCTGTTTGCTCAATCCATTTGAATTCAAAGAATAAACGTTCTTCATCATCAAATCCCACATCGGATGATTCAAATGATTACGAATGGTTGAGGACTTCAACATCTTCAAAATCAAGACCTCATTGTCCTGACGAGCTTGATAATCTTCTGTCAACTCCCCCACTTTGTACTTACGGCCATTAAGTGTGTACTCATACGAAACCGCTAAAACTTCATCGTTTCGCAAGGGAGCAGCCAAGGAGATATAGCCTAACTGTTGATTCACTCGGTACTCACGTTCATTGAGACGTTTTGCCCCTTTTAACATATCAAAATCTGTACCACGCTGAAAACCATAAGCAGATTCTAATTGGTAAGAGGATTGATCTGATTTACGAATTTGAGGATCGGCAATCAACTTAGCATATAAACCATTATTCCTATTGTCTACACTTTGACCGGGAAGAATAGGTTGCATCGCAGCATTCCCTTTGTTGTAGGGGTTCGACTCCCCTAAATCAGCCAGAGCGACCAAATTCCGAAGCGTTTCGGTACTTTGAGTACGATTGGTAACATAAACTTCTACGCGCGTGATGGTAACCCCACTCGTTATAACTGGTAAATTCTGTAGGGAACGCTCGTAATTATTCCTAAAAAAAGTAGATAAAAAGAAGTGGCGGTTTTCATCGTACTGATCCGCACGAAACTCAAAAGAACGCCCCTGTGAGCCTCCTTTCATCGTAATACAATCTTGCTTCGAACGTTGTTGCGCCGCCACCAAGGTGACATCCAAATTCCCAAATCGCATTAAAGTCTTTAAACCAAAAAGGTTTTGAACACCGGGTATCAATTGTGAATTAAGCGTCCATGATGTATTTCCAGCCTCAATATTCTGTAAGATGTCCTCTTCCTGCGTTTTCCAATTCAGTTTTAATTGATTTTGGAAATTAAAACTCGCCTTGGTATCAAAATTGGCATTAAGATTAAGTTTATCCCCAATCTTGCCTTGAAAATTGATTTGAGCTTGTTCATTAAAAAATAGGTTACCCACATAACGCAATTGGACAGGAATAGCGGGATTATCTACATACTGGCCTTGGTAACCAATGTCTAACAACAAACTTCCATTCGGCTTAAAATAAACATCCGTTCCACCAAAGATTCGATCAATAGCCGGAGGTAATTCGATTTTCGGAAAAAGACCGCGCGATTGTACAGAACTAGAACCATCCAAGCTCTTCGAATAGGCATTCCAAAAACTTCGATTGACCAAGCTATTTTGTTGAAGACTATAATCCGAAAAACTTCGACTATGAATCGGACTAAGCGAAAAATCCCCTAAACGACGCTCTTGCAATATATTCTCCCCCAATACCTGGGTGGATGATTGCGCAAGGGGAATCTGATAAATGGCGAATGGCGAATTCTTTTTTCCCGCGAAAGAACTACGCCTTAATGTATACCTCGGTTTCCGACCGCTCTTTTCGACCAATTTGGTGGAATCAATCTGTGCGTTGAGATGACCAATACCCACAACAGTCAATAGGCTCGCAAAAGCCAATCGAAAAATTCGTTGTGAAATCGGATAGAACATCGTAGTCTTTCAGGTAAAATAACTTAACGTAATGCGAGTTTAATTAATTGTTCTACGTTCGCATCGGGATTTGATTTTAATAATTGGTCAAGATTCTTCTCTGCCGCTACCCGTGGAATTCCAAGCGTCACAAGCGCAGCCAAAGCCTCTTGTTTAACACCAAACGATTGATCGTGCGCCGCAGCACCCGCCTCAACAAACAAAGTGTCCTTCTTACACTTATCTTTCAATTCCAGAATCACGCGCTGCGCAGTCTTTGAACCAATTCCTTTAATCGACTGAATCAAGCCAATATTCTCATTCATAATCGCGGAACGGATTTCGCTCGATGAAAAAGATGACAACATCACTAAGGCTGTACTTAATCCGACGCCCGACACCGAGACTAAATCTAGAAACAAGTATTTCTCATCCATGGAATGAAAACCCACCAAGGTATGAGCATCCTCCTTGATTTGCAGATGCGTAAACAACTGTATATTTTCATTGCCTTCTTTCAAGGCATCGTACGTTTGCAACGAAATCCTGACTTCGTAACCTACTCCTTGTACATCAATGATGACGTGAGTACGATCCTTGTGAGCTAATTTTCCTTTTAAATATGCGATCATGTTAGTTAATTCGTAAGCGTTGACCCAAACGTAAATTGGTAGAAGAACGTAAGTGATTTAATCTTTTTAATTTCGAAACTGTTAGTCCCGAATATCGATCCGCGATTTCAGACAGGGTATCCCCATTTCGAACCTTGTGGTAGCGCACGCGTGCCTTCTTAGCTTTACTCCGCTTAGACGAGACGGCAGTTGGTGTTTCTTCATTGGCTAGACTATCTTCCTTGACCCAATCTGCTTGTACAGGCACCTGAATGCGTACAAAATAGATCAATTTCTTCCCCCTCTTAATTCGATTGGAACGCAAGCGATTGACCTTTTTCAACTCGCTAATCCCCATACCTAGGATGTGGGCAACTTCTTTCAAACTTTGGCCTCGCTTAACTTGGTAGGTCCGACGAACTAGTTTCTCTACAAGCCGCTTGGAAAGACTATCCAATTGACTTGGAGAAATATATCCAGCTGAATCAAGAATGGATTGACGGTTTTCTTTGAAGAAAGAAAAGTTACTGCTCGGAATATGAATGACCACCAACTTATTATCATTCGGGATAATCGAGGCCATAATATGCGGATTTACCTCCTTGAATAAATCGTCCGGAATGTTAGCAAACTTTTTCAGACGATTTAAATTCATATAACCCTTTACCTGAATCGTATCGGCAGGAACCTTATTTACCCACTTCTCCGCCACAATCGAATGCTCCCAATGAAAATTCATCATGTAAGTCATGGCGATAAACTGGGGAACATAAGCCCTAGTCTGCTTGGGGAGGCAATTATAGATACCCCAAAAATCACTTCTTCCACACTTACGAATGGCACGCTTCACATTGCCAGGGCCGGTATTGTAAGCGGCTAAGGCTAAATGCCAATCCCCAAAAATCCGGTGCAATTGTTTCAAATATTTACAAGCTGCTTCCGTTGCCTTTTCTGGGTCAAATCGTTCATCCACAACCCCATCTACCCGCAAACCAAAATCCCCGCGGGCTGTGTAAGGCATAAACTGCCACAATCCACCGGCACCTTTGTTCGAAATAGCCTTTGTCTCTAATCCTGATTCAATCAATGACAAATACTTCAACTCTTCAGGTAAGTTGTATTGCTTCAGGTATTTTTCATACAAAGGGAAATACATATCCCTTTTCTCAAGCATTCGCCGCGTAAAATCTACTTTTTTGAAAGCAAAATATTCGACAAATTGATGCGTATACTGATTATAGACCAATGGGATTTGGTTTTGAATCTTTGATAAGCGAGTCGTAATAAATCCAGGGTCAATCATCAAGGCCGTGGGCATTCCTTGTTCCCCCAAAGACATTTCTTTTAATAGCTCCAAATCTTCCTGTGGAAGATATTTGTTGGGCTGTACAGTCTCTTGAGCAGGAGGCGTACTAGCTGTTATCTGCCCCCATACGGATGAGCAGCTAAGCCATAAACCCACTAAAATCAAGAATAACTTATTCATTTAATTAATCAATTTCGTAAACTCCAACATGGCATATTCGTCACAGGCCCGCCCAGTTACCTGGAAACCCATGGGCAATCCGTTTGAATCAAGTCCCATGGGCACCGAAAGCGCCGGAAGCCCCGTTATATTAGCTTGAACGGTAAACAAATCACCCAAATACATCTGCAAGGGATCTAAGGTCTTCTCCCCTATTTTATAAGCCGTCGATGAGGTTGTCGGCGAAACAATAAAATCACAATCCGCCAAAATAGCTAAGGTTTTTTCTTGAATCAATCGACGAACTTGCTGGGCTTTCGTATAATAAGCATCGTAATAATCCGCACTCAATACAAAGGTACCCAGCATGATCCGGCGTTTGACCTCCTCGCCAAATGCCTCATGGCGTGTCTTTTTATACATTTCCATCAAGTCAGCTGCTCCTTCAGTTCGATGACCATATTTTACCCCATCAAATCGAGCTAAGTTTGAACTTGCTTCCGCCGTTGTCAAGACGTAATAGGTAGGTAATAATTGTTCAATGTAAGGAAAATCAACAGCGACAATTTCATAACCATTCGCCTTGAATCTCTCCAAACGAGCAAAAAATGCCTCTCGAATGTCAGCTTGCAAACTTGGATGTTCAACGATTTCTTTCATGTAGGCAATTCGTTGAGTAGCTGAATAGTTGGAAACTGATTCATCCATCACCGTGCTATCATAGCCATCTTTACCTTCCATGACTTTCAAAACCAAAGCTAAATCGTCTAGATGATGTGCCATGGGTCCTATTGTATCAAAAGAAGAGGCATAAGCAATAAGTCCCCACCGTGAAACCCGGCCGTAAGTTGGCTTCAAACCCGCAATTCCACAGAAAGCAGCCGGCATACGAATGGAACCACCCGTATCAGTCCCCAAAGACACCTGACACATGCCCGCTTGCACAGCCACCGCAGACCCCCCAGAACTACCTCCAGCCACGTGAGCCGTATTCGCGTAATTCAAAACTGGCCCAAATGCTGAATTCTCATTAGTCGACCCCATACCAAATTCATCACAATTCTGACGACCAATAATAATCGCATCGGCATCTAGCAGTCGTTGAACAGCAGTAGCTGAGAAGGTCGATTGAAATCCATCCAATATTCGACTACCTGCTTGACTTGGATGACCCTCATAACAAAGTAAATCTTTAATCCCTACGACAAGGCCAGCTAAAGCACCCGCATTCCCTGCTTTAATGCGATCGTCGATTTCGCGCGCGCGCACTAGAGATTCTTCATCGTATACGGCCAAAAAAGCATTTAAATGAGGATTATACTTCGAAATCCGGTCTAAATGACCTTGCACAATCTCCACACAGGAACGCTTGCCAGCCAATAAATCTCGACGTATCTCCGAGTAGGCAA
>JACCDK010125487.1_pt1 | contig 19380 bp, 19 predicted proteins | sample 7445871 | NCBI WGS metagenome assembly JACCDK01 (sample SAMN15323436, study PRJNA562643) | freshwater metagenome | isolation source: river surface water | place: USA:Blue River Watershed | collected 2017-08-15
ATTTTTAGAAAAACATGGCGAATTAAGAGAAGGTGTTTGTTATAATAAGAAAACAAATAAAAAAATTGCTGCATGTATGCCGATGCATACTTTTGGATTTCCAGTACATTTAGATGAGTTAATTGCAGTTTGTAATAAATGGAATATCCCAATAGTAGAAGATGCTGCTGAATCTATTGGAAGTGAGTATAAAGGATTGCCCACGGGTAGTATAGGAAAACTAGGTGTTTTCTCATTTAATGGCAATAAGATTGTAACAAGTGGTGGTGGCGGTGCAATAGTCACAAATGATCTCAACTTAGGAATTAAAGCTAAGCATTTAACAACCACAGCTAAAGTTCCACATCCGTATGAATATGTTCACGACGAGATTGGGTATAATTTCAGAATGCCAAATTTAAATGCAGCATTAGCTTGTGCTCAACTTGAACAACTTAATTCATTTATAAAAAATAAACGAAATCTTGCTCTTGATTATAGTTCTTTTTTCAAATCTAATGGAATTAAATTTAGAACTGAGTTACCTAATACAAAAGCTAATTACTGGCTAATGTGTATAGAGTTGGAGAATAAAAAAGATAGAGATTTATTTTTAAAAGAATCAAATGATAACAACATAATGACTCGCCCAATTTGGCAATTAATTTTTAAATCTTCACAATATTCCAATTTTCAAAAGGATTCTCAGAAAAATGCCATTTATTTAGAAGATAGAATTGTAAATATACCAAGTAGTGTTAGATAAAAATAGTGTAATTATTGGTTATAGCGGTCATTCTTATGTAGTAGCAGAGTCGTTTTTATCTTGTGGTAATTCACTTAATTATTATACAGAGTTAAAAAAAACGGAACTAAACCCATTTAATTTAGATTATTTGGGTCTTGAGACAGAATTAAATTTTAAGGGATGGGAAATGAAATTAACATACATTTTAGGTATAGGAGATAATAATTTAAGAGAAAAAGTTGGCAATTTGATTTTAATGAAGTCTCAATTATTAATAAATGTTATCGATTCTTATTCTATTTTATCTAAAAGTGCACAATTAGGATCTGGAATATTTGTATCGAAAGGTGTTCTTGTTAATGCATTTTCTAAAATAGGCAACTTTGCAATTTTGAATACAGGTTGTATTGTTGAACATGAATGTGAAGTAGGAATTGCGGCACATATAGCACCCGGAGCAGTTTTATCTGGAAATGTAAAAGTTGGCAATAGGTCTTTTATAGGTGCTAATTCAGTAATTAAACAAGGTGTGATAATTGGTGATGATGTAATAATTGGGGCTGGTTCAGTAATAATACATAATGTTGAAAGTAATTCTAAAATAGTTGGAAACCCTGGTAGATTAATATGATGAGTAATAAAGTTATAATCATAGCAGAAGCTGGCGTAAATCATAATGGCGATTTTGAAAAAGCTAAAAAATTAATTTTAGCTGCTGCTGAATCAGGAGCTGACTATGTCAAATTTCAAACATTTAAAGCTGAAAAGTTAGTTTCAAAAAACGCAATTAAAGCAGATTATCAAAAAAAGAATACTAATGAAAAATTTGATTCTCAATTTGAAATGCTGAAAAAATTAGAAATGCCTGAATTTTGGCACTACGATTTGATAAAATATTCCAACTCATTAAATATTAAATTTTTATCTACAGGATTTGACGAAGATAGTATTGATTTTTTGGATACATTAGATATTGATTTATTTAAAATACCATCAGGAGAAATTACCAACAAACCATTTTTAGAACATATTGCAAAAAAAAATAAACAAATAATAATCTCCACCGGAATGGCAAACCTGAATGAAGTCAGAGAAGCAATAGAGATTTTGTATATAAACGGAATTAAAAAAAATGCCATTACAATTTTACATTGTAATACAGAATATCCAACACCAATGGCAGATGTCAATCTTAAAGCCATGTTAACTTTGAAAGAGGAATTTGATGTTAATATTGGATATTCTGATCATACACTTGGGATCGAAGTACCAATTGCAGCAGTTGCGTTAGGAGCAAGTATTATTGAAAAACATTTTACTTTAGATAAAAATATGGAAGGTCCAGATCATAAAGCGTCTCTTGAACCTTTTGAGTTAAAACAAATGGTTTGTTCAATTAGAAATATTGAACTAGCAATATCTGGTAGCGGAATTAAAGAACCCTCATTATCGGAACAAAAAAATTTACTAATTGCAAGAAAAAGTATCCATACAAATAAAGAGATAAAAAAAGGACAACTAATTAAAAAAGAAGATTTAGTAATGATGAGACCTGGTGATGGTATTAGTCCAATGTTAATTGAAAGTATTATTGGTTCATTAACAAATATAGATCTACCTAAAGGACATAAAATATCTCAAAAAGATTTAATAAAATAATATTGAAAACATACTTAGTAACAGGCGTAAATGGTTATATTGGTAGTAATCTTGCGTTTAATTTATTAAAAGAAGGGAATAAAGTAATTGGTATTGGTCGTATGGAAACTCCCAGATTAAATATACAAAACGAAAATTTTATATATCTACAATCTGATTTATGTGACATTGAATACTTAACAAAAATTGATAAATATAAATTCAGTGGAGTTTTTCATCTTGCATCACAACAGCCAAATAGCAAAAATTTAACATACGAAAACTATTATAATGCAAATGTTTTACCAGTAATTATATTATTGAATTATTTTAAAAATAAAAAATTAGACTTCTTTTTATTTACTTCAACAATTTCAGTCTTTGGAAACAATAATGGTGAAATTATAAATGAATCAACAAAGCCTAGTCCATCTAATTATTATGGTTTGACCAAATATATTGCAGAGTCGCTTATTCAAATTGAATCAAGTAATTATGACTCTAGATTAATAATATGCAGACTTCAATCAGTTTTTGGTGAAAATGATGGATATGGTATAGTACATACATTTTATGAAGCACTAAGAAAAAATGAAGATATTGAAATATTTAGTTATGGAAATATATCTCGTAATTTAATTTTATTATCAGATGTTATAAAAGTTTTAATGAAAATTTCTAAAGATTTTAAGAAAATAACTTATTTTGAAATATTTAACATTGCAAGTAATAATTCAATGAAGACTGTAGAAATTGCAAATTTAATAAAGAGTCAAATAAATTCAACTTCTGTTATCAAGTGCGTTGAAAAGAAATACATGTTTGATTGGGATGTTTTTGTAAGTAATAAAAAACTTATAAATTTTTTTAATATTGAACTTTTATCGATGGAAGATGCAATTATTAGATATTTAAATCATAAAAATGAAATATAAAAACGCACTACCTTATTTTCCCGAAAAGGATATAGATCTAATTTTAACTGAATTTCGCGAAATACTTTCTGGAAATGGCATGTTAACAAAAGGCCCAAAATCTAAAGAATTTGAAGCAAAATATGCAGAATATGTTGGTTCCAAATATGCAATTTCAACAAATTCATGTACTACTGCACTGGAAATTGTTTTGAAGTCAATTGGTTTAAAAGAAAACGATGAGGTAATTGTTCCAACACAAACATTTATAGCAACTGGATCATGTGTTATTACATGTGGAGGAAAAGTTGTGTTTTGTGATTCTGATGAAAATTTTCTTTTAGACATCGAAGATCTTAAAAAAAAGATTAATTATAAGACTAAGGCAGTAATCATTGTACATTTTGCCGGTCTAATTCACCCAAGAATATTTGAACTAAAGAAATATCTCAATGAAAGAGGAATTTATTTAATTGAAGATTGTGCACACTCAAATGGTGCTAATATTAATGGTATTATGTCAGGAAATATAGGTGATTTTGGTTGTCATTCTTTTTACTCAACTAAAATAATGACAACAGGTGAAGGAGGGATGATCACAACAAATGATGAAGAATACTATTTTTTATGTAGTAGTTATAGAAGTATTGGTATTGACACTAAATCTAATGTTGAAATTTTTAACCATATTGGTAGTAATAATAGAATGCCTGAATTTGAGTCGATACTAGGAATTCACCAATTAAAACACTTAAATGAGTTTGTAAATCATAGAAATATCATAGCAACTACTTATATAAATGAGCTTAGAATACTTGAAGAAAATAATTTAATACGTTTTCAAAAAGTTACAGAAAACACAGTTCATTCATATTGGAAATTTATTATATTTCTTGACTCTAAAAATATTTCAAGAAACGAGTTAAAAGAAATATTAATACATAAGGGACTGAATATAGAAGCTCCATATCAACCTCTAATGCACAAGCAGCCAATTTTTAAAGAGTTGAATGCAGATTTAAATTTTTCACTTCCAAATGCAGAAAGATTGATTAAAACTCACTTTTGTCTTCCAATACACTATAAAATATCAAAATCAGATGCTTTTGATATTGCTAATATAGTAAAGAAAGAAATTTATTAAAATGATTAGTATACATCAATCACAATTTATTTCTTGGACACCATTTTACTTTAAAGCAATTCATAGTGAAAATTTTATAATATTAGACGATGTCCAATTTCAAAAAAATGGTGTTCAAAATAGAAATTTAATTAAAACACCACAAGGTCAAACCTGGTTAACATTACCTGTAAGACATGAATTGAATACTCTAATTAATCAAGTAATTGTTTCGGATAAAAATGCGTATAAAAAAATTATAAAAACGATTGAATTAAATTATAAAAAAAGTCCATTTTTTGATTTGGTATACAATGTTCTACTTAATGAATTTAAAGAAGAGTATGATTATTTAGTTGACATAAATGATAAAATATTTTGTAAAATTTTATCATTATTGAATAAAAAAATAGAATTAAATAAATCAAGTAATCTAGATTGTAAATTTGCTAAAGATGATCTAGTTATAGAAATTATAAAAAAAATCGGAGACTTTGATTATTTAAGTGGACCTGGTGCATTGTCATACATGAATTTAGATAAATTTAAGAATGAAAACATAAGAGTTTATGTTTATGATTTTAAACAACAGCCATATTTTCAACAGTGGGATAAACAACAAGGATTTATTGAAAATCTTTCGATCATAGATTTGTTATTTAATAATTTCGAAATGGCTAACAAATACTTGAAAAACTGTGGAAGTATTTCTAGAATAATTTAAATTTAGTAAATAAAAATGATCAAAAAAGTATTAGCAATTACAGGAATAAGAAGTGAGTTTGATATATTGTATCCTATATTATTAGAACTGAATAAAAATCCCAATGTAGAATTAAAATTAGTGATTAGTGGATCTCATTTATCTGATTGGCATGGAAATTTTTTACATCAATTGGAGGCTGAGGGATTTCAAATAGCAGACAAAATTGATAGTTTGCTAATGACCAATAGAAATACTCAGAGAATTAAAGGTATTGGAATGTTAGTTCTTGGCCTTGCTCAAACAGTTGAAAGAGAAAAACCAGATTTACTATTTGTTGTAGGAGATAGAGAAGAAAGTATTGCAACTGCACTTGTGGGAAATTATATGAATATATTAGTTGCGCATTTTGGTGGCGGAGATACTGTTTTTGGAAATGCGGATGATCCTGTTCGATTTGCAGTTTCAAAGCTATCGCATATTCATTTGACAAATGCCCAGAATTATGCGGACAACTTAATCAAAAATGGAGAAGAAACATTTAGAGTTTTTAATGTTGGTAATCCATCTTACAAAAATATATTAGAAACTCCACAACTTACACTTGAAGAAGTTAGCCATTTTTTGAAATTCGACATTTCAGATGGAAAATATTTGGTTTTATTAAAACACCCTCTTTCATCTGAGAATTATAATGCATTTGATCAAATGAAAATTACCCTTGACGTATTGGAAAAATTTTGTTATGAAAATAATTATAAATTAATTGGAATTTATCCCAATACAGATCCTGGCTCATATGATATTTTGGATGCAATTAAATCAAAAGAATCAATTTCATTTATTAAATTTTTTAAGAATATCCCTAGAGAATATTTCATAAATATAATGAGACATTGTAAGGTCTTGATTGGTAATTCAAGTATGGGTATACTTGAAGCACCGTTTTATAAAATTCCTGTTGTTAATGTAGGAAATAGACAATTAGGAAGATTAAATGCTGGCAATGTCGAATTTGTTAAATATGATTTTCAGGAAATATATTCTGCAATAGAGAAAGCTTGTTTTAATGAAACTTATTTAAATGAAATAAAAATGCAATCAAATCCATATGGAAATGGTGACGCTGTAAATAAAATAGTGAAAATATTGTATGATATAGATACAAGTGATAATAAATGGTATATAAAGAAAAAACTCTGTTAAATGTCAAATGTACTTATTGTTGCAGCTCATCCTGATGATGAAACCCTTGGTGTTGGTGGTACAATTTTAAAACACAAAAAAAATGGTGATAAAGTATATTGGTTAATAATTACTAATATATTCGAGTCACAAGGATTTACAGATGATAGGGTTAAGCTAAGACAGAAAGAAATAGAAATTGTATCAAACTTATATGATTTTGATGAAGTTATAAAATTTGATATACCAACAATGACTTTAACAGATTCAGATTTATTGGGATTAATCCCTAGGATTTCAAAAATATTTGAAAGATTAAGACCAGAGATTATATATACGATGAATAGATCAGATGCGCATTCGGATCATAGAATAATTTTTCATTCTATAATGGCATGTACAAAATCTTTTAGATTCCCTTATGTAAAAAAGGTTTTAATGTATGAATGCTTGTCAGAAACAGAATTTTCACCAACAGTTCCAGAAAATGTATTTCAGCCAAATTATTTTGTAGACATTTCAAATTATTTCGAAAAAAAAATTGAGATTATGAAAGTTTTTAAATCCGAAATGGCTGAACATCCTTTTCCCAGAAGTTGTAAAAACATAGAAGCTTTAGCTATTTTTAGAGGGGCATATGCTGGAGTGGAATATGCAGAGGCATTCCAGTTAATTAAATATCTTGAAAAATGAGAAATTATAGAAACCATTTAATACTTTCTGGCACCTCTATAAAAGAAGCTTTAGTTCAACTTACTAAATTAGGATCAGATATAATTTTATTCGTAGTTGACGAAAATGATACATTACTTGGATCAATTACAGATGGTGATGTTAGAAGAGGCTTGATAAAGGGAATTTCAATTGAGGAAAAAGTTGATTATTTAATCAGAGACACCCCAAAATATATTGAAAAAGGAGATATTGATATTAAAAAAATCATTGATTATCGAGAGAAAAATTTTAAAATCATCCCAATTATCAATTCTAAGAAAAAAGTTTTGAATGTTATTAATTTTACAATAAATAAATCATTTTTACCAATTGATGTTGTTGTAATGGCTGGAGGAAGGGGAATAAGACTTAGTCCACTTACAGATTCAACCCCCAAACCCTTATTAAAAATTGGAAATAAACCAATTTTAGAGCATATTATTGAAAGAATTTCACTTTTTGGCATTAAAAATATTTTTATTTCAATTAATTATTTGGGCGAACAAATAAAAGAATATTTCAACAATGGTTCAGATAGAAATATTGATATTAAATATATTGAAGAAGATATGCCGATGGGGACGCTAGGAGCGGTTTCAAAAATAAATAATTTCGAACATGATTATGTTTTAATTACAAATTCAGATTTATTATCAAATATTAATTATGAAGATTTTTTTGTAGATTTTATTGAAAAGAATGCAGATATGTCTGTTGTTACAATACCATATAATGTAAATGTGCCATATGCTGTATTAGAAACTAATAATAATCATGTTTTAGATTTTAAGGAAAAACCAACTTATACTTATTATTCAAATGCTGGTATATATTTAGTAAAGAAAAGTATTTTAAGTGCTATTCCAGAAAATACATTCTATAATGCAACAGATTTGATGGAACAATTGATAAAATCTTCTAATAGCATTATTTCTTTCCCTTTAATCGGCTATTGGCTTGATATTGGCAATCCCGACGATTATAAGAAAGCTGAAAATGATATTAAAATGATTAAATTTTAAATGAATAGAATACTAATAACAATATGTGCAAGAGGCGGATCTAAGGGTCTTCCTAAGAAAAATATTTTACCATTAAATAAAATTCCATTAATTGGCTATACAATAAATTTAGCAAAAGAATTTTCAAAAGAATTTAATACTGATATTGGATTGTCAACAGATGACATTGAAATTCTAGAAACTGCCAAACAGTTTGGTTTAGATTCGGAATATATTAGACCAAAAAATTTAGCAACTGATAATACTGGAAAATTAGAAACAATACTTGATTTGATCAATTATTTTGAAAAAAATAATAGAGTTAAATATGATTTTTATTTAGATTTGGATGTTAGCTCCCCCTTAAGAAATTTAAGTGATTTAAAAAAAGCGTTTACAAAATTTCAATTAGAAAAAGAAGCTATTAATTTATTTTCAGTTAGTCGTGCATCAAAAAATCCATATTTCAATATGGTTGAAATAAATCAAGATGGATTTGCAGAAATTGTTAAAAATGGAAATTATTTAACAAGACAAAGTGCTCCAAGTGTTTTTGACTTAAATGCTTCATTTTATTTTTATAGGAGAAAATTTTTTCATCCCCAAATTCATTCCGTTATAAACAAAAGGTCAATAATTTGGGAAATGGATCATATATGTTTTGATATTGACCACAAAATAGATTATGATTTTATGAAATACCTTGTAGAAAATGATAAATTAGATTTTAAATTTTGAAAGTAATAATTATAGGTCTAGGATCAATTGCCAAAAAACATATTCAGGCTATTTTAACAATAAATCCTGAAACAAAAATTTTTGCTTTGAGGAATAAATCTAAAGACAAAGTAAATGGGGTTGAAAATATTTCTAATGCTGAAAATATTAGAGAAAAAATTGACTTTGTGCTAATTACCAATCCAACAAAATTACATGCTGAAACTATCTTAGACTCTTTGAAGTTTAATTGCCCCATATTTATTGAAAAACCACCTTTAAGTGATTTATCTTTATCTGATGTAATTATAAATAAAATTCAAGAAAAAAAAACAATTACATACATTGCCTATAATTTAAGATTTCATCCAGCTTTGATTTTTTTAAAAAAGTTTTTAGAATGTAATCAAAAAAAAATCAATGAAGTTAATGTATACTGTGGCTCATATTTACCTAATTGGAGATCCGATGTTGATTATAGAAAAATATATAGTGCGAATAAAGAGTTGGGAGGGGGTGTTCACTTAGACTTAATTCATGAAATTGATTATTCTACTTGGCTCTTTGGGTTTCCTAAAAAAACTTATAGTTTATTGACTTCACAATCTTCACTTATGATTAATTCCATTGATTATGCACAATATAATTTAGTTTATGAAAATTTTATATTAAATATAAAATTAAATTATTATAGAAAAGACACTAAAAGAGAAATCGAGATTCTTACAGAAAATGAAACAATACATTGCGATTTAATTAATTGTGTAGTAACAAACACAACCACAAATACAATTTTATATAGTAAAAATTATAATGTTATGGAAACATATATTGAGCAAATGAAATTTTTTTTAAAATTAGTTAAAAACGAAATTAAGCCGATGAATAGTTTTGAACAAAGTTTAAAAGTTTTAAAAATCGCCTTAAATGATTAGCTTGCATAATAAAATAATTATAGTTACCGGTGGATCTGGTTTACTAGGCAAATCTTTTATTACATATTTTAAAGAACTAGGAGCAGTTGTAATTAATTTAGAATTAAATACAAAAACAGATCTAAACATAGGTGAAATTCAGTGTGATATAACTTGTAAGGAATCATTATCAAAAGCAATTAATTTAATTATAAAAAATTATCATAGAATTGATGGATGGGTTAATAATGCATACCCACGTACTGAAGATTGGAGCAATTCATTTGAAAATATAGATTATGAATCTTGGGTTAAAAATGTTGATCTTCAATTAAATAGTACTTTTTTATGTTGTAAATTAGTTTTAGAACTGATGAAAATTCAAAAAAGTGGAAGTATTGTTAATATGGCTTCAATTTATGGCGTAGTTGGGCCAGAATTCTCAGTTTATAATGGAACAACTATGACAATGCCTGCTGCATACTCGGCTATTAAAGGTGGAATAATTAATTTCACGAGATACTTAGCATCATATTTTGGTCCTTATTCAATTAGAATTAATGCAGTTTCACCAGGAGGAGTGTTTAACAATCAAGATAGTGTTTTTGTAAATAACTATTCCAATATTGTTCCATTAAGAAGAATGGCTTTACCAATAGATATTTCCCCTATGGTTGCATTTTTACTTAGTGATAATTCTAATTATATAACTGGTCAAAATATTATTATCGATGGTGGTTGGACTTCTAAATAAAAAATTATATTATGAATAAGAAAATTTGTATTATTGACTATAATGCAGGTAATATCATGTCTTTGTATCAATCAATAACAAATGTTACAAACTATCAAGTGGATGTTTCAAATGATATAGCAAATGTCAAAAAAGCCGATTATATTATTTTACCAGGAGTCGGCTCATATTCTTATGTCTCTAATTATCTTTCTAATAGAAAATTAGATGTAGCATTACGTACTGCAATGATAGATGCACAAAAACCAATATTAGGCATTTGTTTAGGTATGCAAATTTTATTTGAAACATCCGAGGAATTTGGCCTTTCTAAGGGTTTAGGTATTTTAAAAGGAAATGTTAAAAAGCTTAAATCTAATTTGAATTATCCACTTCCCAATATCGGTTGGAGAAATGTAGATATGAATAAAGATTCTCAATTTAATTCTGGTTGGTATTATTTTGCCCATTCCTTTATAGTTGAAGGGGCTAACGAAAATAATATTATTGGTATATCTAAATATGGATTAGATTTTCCTGCAGTAGTAAAAAATCATAATTTTTATGGCGTACAATTTCATCCAGAAAAAAGTAGTAAAAGTGGATTAGATTTTTTAACTACATTCTTTAGTATATGATAAATAAAAGATTAATTCCAGTTATAATTATTAAAAATGGCATTGTAGTTCAAAGCTTTAATTTTGACAAATATTTGCCAATTGGTAAGCCTGAATTCATTGTAAGATATTTGTCTAACTGGGAAAGTGATGAAATAATAATTTTAGATATTGATGCAACAATCAATAAAAGATTGATAGATATTGATTTAATAAAGGTACTTTCAAAAGAAGTTTCTATTCCTTTAACAATTGGTGGTGGAGTAGATTCGTTGAAGAGTGCCGAAATTTATTTTAAAAATGGAGCAGATAAAATATCAATAAATTCACTTTTTCTTGATGAAAAATTTTCTATCATAAATTCAATTTCAGAAGAATATGGGTCACAATCAATAGTATTATCATTAGATTTTAAAAAAGTTGATAATAATTATTTTTTATATGATCATAGAAAAAAAAGTGTGAATAATCTTAATATATTGAAAACTTTTGAAATTATAAAAAATGAATTACAAATTGGCGAAGTGTTAATAAACTCTATTGACAGAGATGGTTCCAAAAAAGGGTACGATATTGAGATTTTTAAAATTGCAAATAATTTATTAAGTAATCCTATTTTGTCATTAGGCGGCGCTAACAAATTGGATCATTTTATTGAAATTTTAAATTTAAATAATGTTACTGGAATGTGTGCAGGTAATATTTTTTTACATTCAGAACATAGTATTGAGCTTTTTAGAAGTGAACTTAATAAGATTAACAATGTATTAAGACCCAATAATTATTTTAGTTATGAGTAGTATTAAAATTTGCAAAAGATGTTTATATCCAAGCAATCATCCATTTGGCTTGACATTTATAGGAGATATTTGTAGTGGGTGTTATATACATCAAGAAAAATACAGCATTGATTGGTCAAGTAGATTCGCAGATTTACTTAAAATCGTTGAGCCTAAAAAAAAGAAAAATACCTCATATGATTGTATTGTGCCAATTACTGGTGGTGGTGATACTTATTTTACGATTGATTTTGTTAAAAATCGACTTGGATTAAATCCTTTATTAGTTCATTATAATAATCATTTTAACACTCCTGTAGGAATACGAAATATAAGTAACATAGCAAATTCATTTAATTGTGATCTTGTGTCTAGTGTTCCAGCTCCAAGTATAATTAAGAAAATTTCTCAGACTACTTTTAATTACTTTGGAAATTTTTATTGGCATGCTATTTCTGGATATCTAACTTTCCCAGTGCAAACTGCCGTAAAATATAATATACCATTAATAATATGGGGGGTAAATGGTTGGATGGATCAGGTTGGTATGTATTCCCATTATGACTCTGTACAAATGTCACAAAGATGCAGGGAAGAACATGGTCAACAAGGAATAAAACTTTCTGATATTCTAAAATATAATACAAAATTAACTTCTAGAGATTTAAATTCTTTTTTATACCCAGATAATCAAAAAATATCAAAATTAAATTTAAAAGGGATTTACTTAAATAATTATATTTTTTGGGATTCTAAAGTACAACATGAAAACATGATCAGAAAGTATAGATATGAAGGGCGTTTAATGGAACGTACTTTTAATAATTATGAAGATGTTGGTTGCTTATTTGCAAATGGCGCAAATGATTTGTTAAGATATTACAAACACGGTTTTTCGAAAATTTCTGATCATGTCTCTCGTGAAGTCAGATTAAAAAGAATGACAATTGAAACTGCTCAAAAAAACATTTTGAAATATAGTACAATAATGCCAACAGATTTGGGTGATCTTTCAGATTGGCTTGAAATTAAAAAAGCAAATTTTGAAAATATTCTATTAAAACATAAAAATAAAAATCATTTTGATGATATAAATTCAATGGAAAGCTCATATATTAAAAATTTAAAAAATATTGATGTAAGTGAATATTCAGAGTATAAATTAATAAATAGTGATAATAACATTGATTATTTGCTTACCGACAACAGAGAATATATTAATGAAAAGCAAATGATTATGATAGGAAGAGATTATTCAGATAAGTATAATTATGGAGCAATTATAGATACACCAATTGGTGCTGGAAAATTAATTTAGTATATGAAATATTGTAAAAAATGTGTTTTACCTGACACTAAACCAGGATTAAATTTTGATAGTGATGGTATTTGTTCTGCTTGTAGATTTGCTGAAATAAAAAAAAGTATAAATTGGGAAGACCGTACAATTAAATTAAAAGAGATTTGCGAAAGAGCAAAAAATTTAAAAAAAGAGTATGACTGTATTGTTCCAGTTTCTGGAGGTAAAGATAGTATGTTTCAGGTTTATTATATGAAACATGTGATGAAAATGAAAGTTTTATGTGTTTCAGCTATGGCTCATATTCAAACAGAAGAAGGCATAAATAATTTAAACTCTATGGTAAAAAACTTAGATGTTGATTTACATCAAATAAATGTATCACCACGAGTTTTAAAAAAACTTAGAAATATTTGTTTTTTTAAACTTGGAAATCCTAATTATGCTGAACATAGAATAGTGTTTTCCGCTGTTACACGAGCTGCAGTAGAATACGAAATCCCACTTGTAGTATGGGGGGAAGATATTGGAGTAGAATTTGGTGGTAATATTGATAAAAATAGTTTAGAAAGTGGTTCTGCAAATTCAATAATTAATAATGATTTATTTAGAGAATCTTCATTTGAAAAAATTACTGGAAATGAGATTACTGATTCTGAATTGTTTTTTTATAACTATCCAACAATAGAAGAATTTGGGAATAAACAAATAGAAACTATATATCTTAGTCATTTTCTCCATTGGGATGGATATAAAAATTATTTAAAATCAAGGGAATATGGTTTTATTGGTAGAGTTAAGGGGCCACTTTCAGGTAATGTATTAAATTATGATAACATAGACGAAAAATTATGTGAGATAAATATATGGCTAAAATTTTTAAAACTTGGATTTTGGAGGCCACATGATGCTTGCTCATATCAAATTTGGAATGGAAGAATGACTAGAGAAGAGGCAGTTGAAATTGTAAATAAAAAAATGTATGAATTCCCAATTGAGTATGTAAAAGAGTATCTTGAATATCATAATTTAACTGAAGAACAATTTTATAATAATTTAGAAAATTGGCGAAATAAAGAGATTTGGGAACTAAGTCAAGATAATCAATGGAGGTTAAAATATCCTTTGATTTAATTTATTAATTATAAAGATTCTTTAAATGAAAAATATTGAATTAATAAGAAAAAATACCTTTAAAAATAAAATAATTATTATTGACGGACAAGGGAGGTCTGGGAAAAATTTAATTTCAATATTACTCTCTACAGTTAAAAAAGTTGAAAAAATGAGATTGGATAGTCAATTTGACTATATACCGAGATATCTAGAGCTTGGCAAAATGACAAAAGACGCTGCTATCACTGCCCTAAAGACTGAAGCAGATGAGAAATTGTTTTATACAATGATAGGTAGAGATGTTAATTTTCGAATAAAAGATTACTCTGGAGTGATGAAGCAAGGCCAAATTTTAAAATATTTTAAAAGAATTCTATTCACTACCGACGAACAAGCTGTAAGCGACATAGAAGAAAAAGACATTATATTTCAAGAAATGACCCATGATGGACTTCACCTGGTTAGCCATTTTTTTGAAGCATTTGAAGAAAGGTTATTTTTTATACACTTATTTCGTGATCCTGTTGGTAATATTTTTGAACAAGCTAAACGTGATTTCGGGACAAGAATAGGGACTGATCCTCGAGAATTTCAGTTAGTTTACAATTGGAATGGAAACGTAATTCCTTTAAATGCTTTGGGTCTGGAAGAAGAATATATAAGTGCAAATCCAACAGAAAGATTAGTGCTAATGGTTGATAATTTATTTCGAAAAAATTTAAATGGTTATTTAAATCTGCCTGAAAAGTATCAAAAAAATATTTTATTTCTCGATTTTGAAGACTTTGTGACGAATCCAATGAATAACATGCAGTTAATTGAAAAATTTATTGGAGAAAAGTTTGGCAAATCAAGTAAAAGAATTATGAAAAGAGAAAATTGCCCAAGAGTTATTCCTGAAAATGAAAGAAATTATAGAATCTATAATATAAAAAAAGAACTTTCAGAAAAATATACAATAATTTTTGATAAACTAATCGAAGATTATGATAAAAAAGTCTGGATCAATTGGAATGAAAAAAATTTTAATTAAAAAAAAACAAAATGAGTATTAAAAAAGTTTATGTTGGTATGAGTGCTGATTTAATTCATCCCGGGCACCTTAACATTATTAAAGAAGCATCAAAATTAGGTGAAGTGACAGTTGGTTTATTAACTGATAAAGCGATTGCAAGCTATAAAAGACTGCCATATTTAGAATTTGATCAAAGAAAACAAATTGTTGAAAGTATTAAAGGAGTGGCATCTGTAATTCCTCAGGATACTCTAGATTATACTAAAAATTTAATACAACTAAAACCAGATTTTGTTGTACATGGTGATGATTGGAAAGAAGGAGTACAAAGCACAACAAGGCTTCAAGTTATTAATACTATAAAAGAGTGGAATGGTAGTTTGGTAGAAGTTCCATATACAAGTGGAATATCATCAACAAAATTAAATAACTCACTAAAAGAAGTTGGTACAACACCTGAAATAAGATTAAAACGATTGAGAAGATTGATTAATTCAAAACCTATTGTTAGAATAATAGAAGCTCATTCTGGATTATCTGGATTGATCGTTGAACATACTAAGGTTGAAGTAAATGGAGAAGTTAGGGAATTCGATGGAATGTGGGCGAGTTCACTTACTGATTCAACTTCAAAGGGTAAGCCTGATATCGAAGCAGTTGACATAACAGCAAGGGTTTCTAACATTAATGATTTAGTTGAAGTTACTACAAAGCCAATTATTTTTGATGGAGATACAGGTGGCAAAATTGAACACTTTGTTTTTACAGTTAGAACTTTGGAACGACTTGGAGTGTCTGCTATAATAATTGAAGATAAAGTTGGATTAAAGAAAAATTCATTATTTGGAACAGAAGTAGAACAACAGCAAGACACAATCGAAGGTTTTTGTGAAAAAATTATTGCAGGAAAAAGAGCACAAGTTACAGATGAATTTATGATTGTTGCAAGGATTGAAAGTTTAATTTTACAACAAGGAATGTCTGATGCTTTAAACAGAGCAGAAGCGTATACAAATGCTGGTGTTGATGCAATTATGATTCATTCTAAAGAAACAAAGCCAGATGAAATTTTAGAATTTTGTCAAAAATATAATCAGTTTGAAAGAAAGGTTCCAATTGTTGTAGTCCCTTCTAGTTTTGATACAATATATGAAGATGAATTAGCTAATGCAGGAGTAAAAGTTGTTATTTATGCAAATCAATTATTACGAAGTGCTTACCCGTCAATGGTTGATACTGCTAAGCTAATTTTGACACATCAAAGAGCATATGAAGCTAGGCCGAATTTAATGTCTATAAAAGAAATTTTAACTTTAATCCCAGGAGGTATGTAATGATAGAAGTAAATAATTTATTTAATATTTTTCAAGAAAATGAAATTGATTTTTATACAGGTGTCCCAGACTCCTTACTAAAAGATTTCTGTGCATATATAACTGATAATTCAGATAAAGAAAAGCATATAATTTCGGCTAATGAAGGTGGTGCAATTGCTATTGCAACTGGGTATTACCTTTCCACTGGTAAGGTACCCGTTGTTTATCTTCAAAATTCCGGTCTTGGGAATTGCGTAAATCCATTACTGTCACTTGCAGATAGAGAAGTATATGGCATTCCTATGATTTTAATGATTGGATGGAGAGGAGAACCTAATATTAAAGATGAGCCTCAACATATTAAGCAAGGTAGAGTGCAAAATAGCATGTTAGATAGTATGGAGATTCCTTATATTATTATAGATCAAAATTCCCAAAATCTTCAAAAACAAATAATTGATTTAAAAAATAAATCGTTAAATGAAAAAACTCCGGTTGCTATAATAGTTAGGAAAGATTCATTTACATCTTATAAATTAACCTCAAAAAATATAGATAATTTAGAATTAAGTAGAGAAGATGCAATAGAAATAATATTATCAAAAATACCAAATGATTCTGTTGTTGTATCAACTACTGGTATGGCATCTAGAGAAGTATTTGAACAAAGAGAGTTGAAAAATCAATCGCATGAAAAGGATTTTTTAACTGTTGGTGCAATGGGACATTGTTCACAAATTGCACTTGGTATTTCTTTAAATACTACTAAAGTTACAGTTTGTATCGATGGTGATGGCTCGACTTTAATGCACATGGGTTCCCTTCCAATTATTGGTCAACATGGTAGTTCTAACTTTTTGCATATAATTTTAAATAATGGAGCACATGATTCTGTTGGAGGGCAACCAACTTTAGGATTTTCAATAAATATAAAAGATATTGCAATAGCATCAGGTTACAAAAATGGATACAGCATAAATAAGAAACAAGAATTAGAGCAAATATTTAATTCTTTAAATTTAGAACATGGCCCACAGCTCTTAGAGATTAAAATAAAAAAAGGAGCAAGAAAGGATTTAGGTCGTCCTACAAGTTCGCCAAATGAAAATAAGTTAAATTTAATGAAGTATTTAAGATAAATGAATAACAAACAAATACTTATTACGGGTAACCAAATTTCAAATAGACTAAAAAAACTTATTAAAGAGGATAATCCGAAAAAAATCTTTTTGGTAACTGGAAAAAAATCATATTTTAATAGTAAATCAAATGATTTTATTGAATCTATTATAAATGATTTTTCATTTATAAGATTTTATGATTTTTCAGAAAACCCTAAAATTGAAGATGTTAAAAAAGGAATCGATCTTTTTAAGAAAAATAATTGTGATTATGTAGTATCAATTGGCGGTGGTTCTGTTTTAGATATGGCTAAATTAATAAATATTGGATGTGCTAATGAATCTGATTTTTTAAATTTATTTAATAATTCCAATAATATAAAAAGAAAAGGTAAAAAATTAATTGCAATACCGACAACTGCAGGTTCAGGAAGTGAAGCAACTCATTTTGCAGTTTTATATGTGAATGAAAAAAAATATTCTATTTTCCATCCTGTATATATGCTTCCAGATGTTGTAGTTTTAGCCCCAAGTTTAACATATTCAAATTCAAAAAAACAAACCGCAATTTCTGGTGTTGACGCATTTTCTCAAGCAGTTGAGAGTTTTTGGAGTAATAATTCGACCATAGAATCAAGGCGGTACTCATCGAAAGCAATTAAAATAATTTTAAATTATTTACCTAAGGCCGTAAATCAAAATTGTATTTTTTCAAGAGAAAAATTATTATTAGGATCCTATTTTGCTGGATGTGCTATTAATATTGCAAAAACCACAGGAGCACATGCTTTATCTTATACTCTAACAAGTAAATATCAAATCCAACATGGGCAAGCTGTGATTTTGACACTAATTGAATGGTTTGAGTTTAATTGTAATGCGAATGATACAAATATTTCAGATAAACGTGGTTTAAAATATGTTAAATATATAATGTTAAGGCTAAAAATGTTAATTTCTGGTAAAAAAGAAACAGCTTATACAATTCAAACTCTTTTGAATTTCATGAAATCAATTGATATTTCAACAACCTTAAATGATTTTAAAATTAAATATGAAGAGTTGGATTTAATAGTTAATAATGTAAACATTGAACGACTTGATAACAATCCGGTTTTTGTAAATAAAAATGACTTGCTAATGTTGTTAAAAAACTCAATTGAAAGAAATTAATAAAAATTTTGAAGTGACAAATCAAATTCTAAAATCAAAAATTTTAAAGGATAGCACTTCGCTTTTATTAGGGAGATTAGTCCAAATGTTTTTACAATTAATTAATGGCTTAATTATTCCAAAACTCATAAGTCCCATCCAATTTGGTTTATGGAGAAGTATTTTCATGATTTATCAGTATGCTACTTTTTCTAATTTAGGTACATATGCAGCAATTGGTGTTGAAATGCCATATTTAAAAGGAAAGGGAGATTTGGAGAAAAGAAGAAAAATAAACAACAACACATTTTATTTTAATATTTTCATTTCAATATTTTTAGGATTTTTGTTAATTGTTTCAAGTTTTTTTACTTATGGTAAGTATTCTTTATTTTATAAATATGGTTTTATTTTATTTTCAATATTAATTATTGCAACTAATTTAAGCGATTATTATTTACAGCTACTAAGGATAGAGAAAGAATTTAAAACTATATCAATTTTAACAATAATTCAGGTTGCAACCAATTTATTACTTTCTGCATTATTATTATTTTATTTTAAAAAAGTATTATTATTATCTGTTGCAATAATA
>JACCDK010456909.1_pt1 | contig 19374 bp, 15 predicted proteins | sample 7445871 | NCBI WGS metagenome assembly JACCDK01 (sample SAMN15323436, study PRJNA562643) | freshwater metagenome | isolation source: river surface water | place: USA:Blue River Watershed | collected 2017-08-15
CATAGTTATAACGATCAAGGAGATCAACAAGGAAGAAAGCTGACTTCAAATCGCCATGTCCAAACACCAAGTCTTGGTCGTACTTCGGACCGTGCTGACCATTGAGATCTATATGGAATAACTTCTTATGGAAGAGCGCTTGGCCAATTCCATGGACGAAGTTAAGGCCAGCCATTTGTTCGTGGCCAACTTCAGGGTTCAAACCAACTAATTCTGGGTGCTCTAGCGAGTTGATGAATGCAAGTGCATGTCCAATAGTGGGAAGGAAAATATCGCCACGAGGTTCATTTGGTTTTGGTTCCATTGCAAACTTGATGTTGTAGCCCTTATCGATAACAAATTGTCCAAGGATGTTAAAGGCTTCGCGCATTCTTTCTAGTGCAACAACGGGATCCTTACCGATATCGGTCTCAGCGCCCTCGCGGCCGCCCCAACAAACATAGGTATGCGCGCCGAGCTCAACTGCTAATTCAATATTGGTCATCACTTTGCGGATTGCATAACGACGAATATCGCGATTGTTAGAGGTAAAAGCGCCATCTTTGAAAACTGGATGGCTAAATAGATTAGTAGTCGCCATCGGAACTTTCATATTGTTCTCATCAAGCGCTTTCTTAAAGCGCGCAATATGTGCAGCGCGATCCGAGGGAGAAGATCCAAAAGGAATTAAGTCATCATCATGGAAAGTAACGCCATAAGCGCCGCGTTGGGCTAATTCACTAACGGTGCGGACTGGATCAAGGGCTTCACGAGTCGCGTCTCCGAATGGATCACGTGCTTGCCATCCGACGGTCCATAGACCGAATGTGAACTTATCTTGGGGGGTTGGATTTCTCATGGTGAGAGCATAGAGGCGAAATAACTTGTCCCGCGAGACAGGGGTTAAGTTGCGGTACGCGCTACTACAGTTGAGCCGTTATGACCAAGAAAGTTCACGAGCACGAACTCGAACATGTCTATAGCCGAGAGAACCCAATACGGACGCTCTGGTATCTCTACGAAGATCAGAAAGCTAATCTGGCGCTGGCCTTCATCTACTTCTCGATAAAGCATGCCCCAGCATGGGTTCTTCCTCTAGCAACTGCAAATATCATCGACGTTTTGGTCTACAAAGGGCCAATAGAGCACCTGTTGTTCAACGCGGGTCTTCTTTTCTTTGCTGTCCTTCAAAATTTCCCAGTAAACCTTCTCTATGTTCGCTATTTGGCATTTGCAATTCGAAACGTAGAGTTTCGACTTCGCTCGGCCCTCGTCGAGCGAATGCAACAACTTACGATGGGTTTTTATTTAAGGACAAATGTTGGTGCATTACAAACTAAAGTAATTAGAGATGTTGAAAATATTGAAGGAATGGTGCGCAACGGTGCAGATGGTGGATTTGCTGCGATAAATTCACTGTTGGGCGCTGTCATTATCACCGCCATCAGAATTCCAGAATTTCTACCATTCTTTCTATTTGTTGGTCCCGTTACAGCCGTGGTCATAATTCGATTACGTAAGACAATGAATGATCGGAACGAAGAATTCCGTGGAGAGATTGAAGAGATGTCAGCTCGCGTGAACGAGATGACAACTCTTATCCCTATTACGAGGGCTCATGGATTAGAGCAAAGTGCACTACGACAGATGTATGACTCATTCAGTAATGTGAAACGAGCTGGACTAAGGCTTGATGCTTTTAATGCCAAATTTCAGGCTGCAGCTTGGGTTATCTTCCAAATTGCAAACGTAAGTTGCTTGATAATCGCTGCTTGGTGCGCTTATTACGGTTATTTTGGCGTCAGTACTGGGGACGTAGTTCTTCTATCTGCATATTTTGGACAACTTATTGGTTCGGTGATTCTGCTATCAAGCCTTGCGCCATATATTTCAAAAGGACTCGCCTCGGTGCGATCTCTAGGAGAAGTGCTCGAGTCTCCAGATATTGAAGTAAATGCGGGAAAGAAGAGAGTGAATAAGGTCCAAGGCAATATTGAATTTAGAGAAGTATCTTTGATGTATCCCGGCGCTTCGACGTGGGCGCTCTCTCAAATTAGCGTCAAAGCTGGTCCTGGAAAAGTAACTGCACTAGTTGGCGCTTCTGGCTCCGGAAAATCTACTTTTATAAACCTTGTGATTGGTTTTCTCAGACCCTCCAAAGGCCAGGTTCTACTTGATAACCAAAATATGAGCGAATTGGATATGCGAGAAGTAAGAAAATTTGTATCTATGGTTCCGCAAGAATCAGTACTTTTTGATGGAAGTGTGAGAGATAACGTCACATATGGAATGACTGATATTTCTGAAGCTAAGTTCATTCAAGCATTAAAGGATGCAAATGCTTGGGAATTTGTGACGCAACTACCTGAAGGTCCCGAAACTATTGTCGGAGAGAGGGGAGCCCGGATTTCGGGTGGGCAAAAACAACGCCTGGCTATTGCGCGCGCTCTTATCCGTGATCCTAGAATTCTAATATTGGATGAAGCAACGTCGGCACTCGATTCTGAATCAGAGAATTTGATTCAGCAAGCTCTTGCAACATTGATGAAAGATCGCACCACATTTGTTGTTGCTCATAGACTCTCAACAATCATGAGAGCGGATGAGATTATTGTTTTAGAACAGGGAAGTTTGGTCGAACGTGGGACTCATACGGAATTACTTGCAAAAAAAGGCGTTTATCACCGTTTATTTTCAGCCCAATCAAGCTTTATTACTGCCTAGGAGATCGGAGAGGAAATGTTGATTGGCAAGCCACTTGCGGAGTTACAGAAGTATCGTCCGCAACTGACAAAGCAAGGTGACTTTGATGTATTTTGGGATAAAACCATCGCTGAACACATTGATCCTGAACCAAAAGTCACTCTCACTCGAATTGAGTTTCCGGTAAATCAACTTGAAGTTTTTGATGTAACAATTGAAGGGTTTAATCGTGAGCCAATTAAAGGTTGGTTCTTGACGCCACGAGATTTAACTTCGCCTCAACCAACCATGATTTCTTATGATGGTTACGGCGGAGGTCGAGGTAATCCGCAAGAGTGGCTCTTTTGGCCTTCATGTGGTTATCCCACTTTGGTTATGGACACACGCGGTCAAGGTGGCGGTTATCGCCGAAGCGATACTCCCGATGGACCTTATCCTCGAGAGAGTCAGGCTTCTGGCTTCATGACTATGGGAGTGATGAGCCCCGAAACTTATTACTATCGTCGCGTTTATAGCGATGCAGTTGCCTTTGTTAGAGCTGCAAAACAACTGCCCAACGTTGATGGCTCACGCCTTATAACGGTTGGTGGAAGTCAAGGCGGTGGCATATCAATTGCCGCAACTGCTTTGTCGGGTGAAGTTTTTGCAACGATGCCAGACGTGCCTTTTTTATGTCATTTCTCTCGCGCTGTTGAAATGGTGGATACCTATCCTTATCAGGAGATTGTTAATTACTGCAAAGTTCATCGCACAAAAGTTGAGAAAGTAATGGAAACTTTGAGCTATTTCGATGGAATGAATCTTGCTTCAATCGCGAATACTCCAGCGTTATTTAGCGTTGGACTTCATGATCCGATCTGCCCACCAGACACGATTTATGCAGCAATTAATCACTGGAGAGGACCAGTCGATGTTCAGGTATGGGAATTTAATACCCATGAAGGCGGCGGGACCGACAATCAAATTGTTCAAGCTCATTGGATCAAGCGTCAATTAGCGAAGGGATAATGATGCGAACTCATTTGGGATACGGATTCAATGCTCAATGGGCTTACTCAACGGAGTGGATGCCAGAACCTAAACCTGCTGACACTCGCATGTTGGACTTTATGGCGAAATACGATTTTAATTTTCTACGTTTACCTCTCGATTATCGCTATTGGATGCCCGATATAAGCAAAGATCCACTGGAAAGTTTTTTATCGGTTTTGGAGGGATATGTTCAAGAATCAATCTCTCGAGGAATACACATAAGCGTAAATCTGCATCGCGCTCCTGGTTACTGTATTAATGGGTGGGAGAAAGAATCAACCAATCTTTGGATGGATGAACTTCCACAACAAGCATTTGAGATTCTTTGGACTACACTCGCAATGAAGTACAAAGGTAAGTACAAAGATGAGATGAGTTTTGACTTAGTGAATGAGCCGCCTGATATCGGACAGCGCGGATTTACTCGAGATATACATGAAAAGGTCATTCGCCGAATCACGAACGCAATACATGAAATTGATCCTGATCGGATTGTTGTGATTAATGGGTTAGCAGGAGGGCATCTAGCTATGCCTGAATTAGCGGATTTAAATGTGGTTCATAGTGGTCGTGGCTATCAGCCCATGTTGGTCTCTCATTACAAGGCTGAGTGGTGGGATGGAAGCAAAGGCATGCCGGTCCCGACTTATCCATGTGAATACAACGGTCAATGGTGGGACCGAGAAGCGCTTTGGGATTTCTATGCCCCATGGCGGGATGTTCAGTCAAAGGGTCGCCCCGTGCATATTGGTGAATTTGGTTGTTATAAGTACACCGACAATGATGTAGCGCTACGTTGGTTTAGAGACCTCTTCGATATTTACAAGACTTCGGGCTGGGGCTACTCCCTTTGGGAGTTTGATGGGAATTTTGGTATCGCAAACCATAATCGCCCAGGTGTGAAGTATGAGAACTTTGAAGGGCTCAATATTGATAGAGGCCTCCTGGACCTGATGCTGGAAAGTCGCGTTTCCTAGCTTTGTCTTATCGGACAAGAAAGGTCTGCTTGACATTGTTTTAGCAAGCAACAAAACTCACCCATCATGGATCGCAAGAAAATTATCGTTCCGCTCGTACTGGCGAGCATTGTTTCTATCGCTTATTTCAGTGCGGGACCAAAAGTTCCAATGGACAATGATTCAACGTCTGCTCTTGCGATTGCCGAGAAAGAAAAAGAAGAAGAAGTAAATGAAGTTGAAGGAGGCTTTGGCTCCGACATTACTTTGGCTGATGGAAACATCATCAATATCTCTGAACCATCAGAGTGGAAACCAAAAGATCCTGCTGCGCTCGGAGTAGAGGGAAGACCCCAGATCATGACTGTGAAATTCACTAATAACAGTAGTGCAGACTTTGACATTAGCTATTTTGCAATAATCGAATCGTCGTTTGCCAGTGATCTCTCATCTTCATGTATCGATGTCTTTGAATTCGATTCAGGCGTCAAAGGATTGCCAGAAAACCCAGTCATTAAGCCTGGCGAAAGTGTTGAATTTCTTTGGGCAATCGTCTGCCCTGCCCCGAAAGATGACGAGCTGGCACTGACCTTCAGCCTTAACGAGTCCGACGTTGTCACTCTAACCACAACGGTTAAGTAGCCGGCCCCGCTTCTATGCGGAAAATGTCCAATCAGACAGGGAAATCGTTATAGAGAAAGTTCGGCTAAGTGCCTTGACAACGCTGTCATGAGGCGGAATTCTCTCTGCCAGCGCAGCGATAGGCGCTTGCGTGTCTATGTAAGGAGTAACTAGGTGAAGCGTTTAGGAGCAATAGCAGTTGCTGTTGCCATGGTAGCTAGCGCGCTTATTAGCGTCCCAGCTAACGCTGCGGCGAAGCAGACATTGACCATCTGGGCGACCGGTGGCGATGCGGATGCAGCCGTCTTGGCAGAAGCAGGCAAACTCTTCATGGCGAAGAACCCAAATGTCACTGTGAAAGTTGAAGCAATTTCATGGGGCGATGGTTTTGCCAAAGTGTTAGCTGCTGCAGCAGCCCAGAAAGGTCCAGATATTTTCACTGGAGGTCTTTCATGGGGTATCTCAGCAGGAAATAAGGGAGCGCTCGCAGATCTTCGTGCCCTCTCTGTTGTAAGCAAAGTGCAACCACTTGTTGCACCACAAATCTTCAAAGCACTTGTTGGATACAAGAGCAGCAAGGTGTACGCAGTTCCTTACGACCTAACTTTGATGATGATGTTCTATGACAAGACAACATTGGCCAAGGCAGGCGTAACTGCAGCACCAAAGACTGTTGCAGATTTCAACGCAGCAGCAGCAAAACTCAAATCTGCTGGAGTCAAAGTTCCTGTTTACAACGAATGGGGTAACGGTGATTGGCTCGGATTCTTCTCATGGCTATATTCCATGGGCGGATCACTTTATGACTCAAAGTGCAAAGTATCAATCAATAATGCAAAGGGTGTAGCTGCTCTTGAGCAATACAAGAAGCTTTACACTGATTATGGTGCGCTAAAGCCAGGTGTTGCTGATTGGTCTATGAATGACAACATTCAAAAGGGTAACTACGGAATTGGCTTCTCTGGAAACTTCCAGGCCAGCTCTTATTACACCTACTACAAGGATTACAAGAACTGGACCGCAGCACCAGTACCAGCTGCTCCAGGCTCAAAGAGCGTTGCCTTCATCGGCGGTCGTGGAATTTCAGTAATGAATTACATCCCACGTACTAAGCAAATCCTTGCAGGTAAGTTCATCATGTCGCTCTACCAAGAAGACGTTGTTAAGGCTATGAACGTTGTTGGTGCAGCACAGAATGCAATCTTCCTTTCACCTGTATCGAAGTTTGCTGACACCATCTCCTCATACCCTGCAGATGTATTGGCTACCATCAAGAGCCAGCTAGCTGATGCTCAAGGTCCACCAAACTGCAATGGTTGGGAAGATGCTCAAAACGATGTAACAAACGCACTTCAGAAGTACCTATTTGGAACTTCTACCGCTCAGCAGGCTCTCAATGATGCTGCAGCAGCGATGAAAGCTAAGGCTTAATCTCCTTAGATTTCACACACATGTGTGATCAGCGAATTCTCGAGGGGAATCGCTAGAAAAGTTGATGGAGGGGTTAACGCCCCTCCATCTCTTTCATAAAATAATCTCCGGTTTTATTTCTATAGAGAATGGCGGAATGATGAGTTCACAAATCTTTGCGGACTCTAAGAAGTACGCCCCTAGTAAACGCACAGGTTTTCGTAAATTTAGTGAAGCGGGTCTGTCAACCTATTTGATGCTAGCGCCCTTTGCGCTGCTATTTATTGTCTTTGCAGTTTATCCTGTTCTCGCAAGTTTGAGATTGTCTTTCATGCGTTACAACGCAATATGCAATCCTGAACAATCTCCTTGCGGTTCAGTTGGTTTTGGCAATTATCAGTATCTGATTATGGATGATTCGCGATTCCATAAGGCCCTGTTGAACACAACCCTGTATGTCTTTGGCTCCGTCATAATGGGAATGATTGCCTCATTAACCTTGGCGCTCGCGCTTCAAGAAGACACTCGTTCAAATCGCATTCTTCGCGTTATTTTCTTTTTGCCATCAGTGACATCAGGCATCGCAATTGTCTTAGTTTGGGGCTGGGTATTCCGTGGCGATGACATTGGGTTGCTTAATGCGCTCTTTAGTTTTGTTGGTTTACCAAGGGTGGAATGGCTTGCAACACCATCTCTTGCGATACCCATTTTGATATTTATGGCCATGTGGGGTGGAGCAGGTTTTGGAATGGTGCTCTTCTTGGCTGGACTTAACTCGATTCCAGCTATGTATTACGAAGCGGCAGTAATTGATGGTGCGGGGCCACGTGAACGATTCCGTTACATCACGCTGCCTTTATTACGTCCCGTGATGGTTTATGTTGGAATCACCGGCACCATAGGGGCTTTCCAAATATTCGAAGGCGTTTACTTGTTATTCCCCACCTCCGTTGGATCAATTGGTGGATTTAAAGATATGGCGTTGATGATCGTGCCTTACCTCTATGACATGGGCTTTAACAAGTTCCGCTTGGGTTATGCCTCTGCTATCGCGTGGATTCTTTTCGGGATTATCTTTGCCATAAGCATGATTAACTTGAAGCTGACTCGTTCATTGGAAGACTTGCGATGAGCGCCGTTGAATTAACAAAGAAGCAACAAAAAGCTCTCGATAAAGCTATGGATCGAGGTGGAAATTTCACTAATCCATTTGAAAAGCGGAGCAAAAATAGATGGCGACGTATGCCACTGTACCTATTGACGGTAGTCATGATTGCGCCGTATTACTGGATGATTACATCATCTTTCAAATCAGTTAAAGAGCTTCAAGAAGTTCCTCCAACTTTGTATCCTAAGAATTGGATTAGTGGAAATTATTACGATAAGAACTTTGATCCCATGCAGTTCAAACAGGATGTTATTCAAGGTCTGTTTCAAAGATATCCAGATATTAAGTTTGGCTTTTTCAGATTCATGTTCAATAGCGTTTTCGTGAATATCAGCATTACTTTGCTAACTCTTTTTATTGGTTCTTTAGCCGCATATGTAGTCTCTAAGCATCGCTTCAGAGGGAAGCGCGCAATTTATCTCACGATTATCGGATCAATGATGATTCCCTGGCAGGTAGGCCTCATTCCGGGATTTCTATTGGTTGATGATTTGGGTTGGCTCAATACATATTGGGCTTACATCATTCCAGCGCTTCCGAAAGCGTTCATCGTCTTCTTTTTAGTTCAATACTTGAGCAGTATCCCTGATGAGCTGATTGAGGCGGCACGCATTGATGGTGCACGGGAATTCACGATCTATTGGAGGATTGTTCTCCCGTTGCTTAAACCCGCGTTGGTTGCCATGATGATTTTCACCGCTATTGGCGAGTGGAATAACTTCTTATGGCCGCTCATTATTGTGCAAACGCAGGATATGGCTAACCTGCCAGTCGCTCTTGCATTCTTGAGAAATGCTGGTGCAGGAAATATCGGCTCACAAGGGGTAATCATGGCCGCGTCACTGATTACTTCAATTCCAACAATTTTGCTCTTCTTCTTAACTCAGAAACATTTCATTCGCGGAATTGCACTATCAGGATTGAAGTGAGATGAAGAGTATGGCTATTGGAGTATTGAGCGGAACGTTACTTCTAGGAATGTCTCCCAATGTTCAAGCCGCCGAAATTTCGTGGGAGATAAGAAGTAAAGGCGGTAAATACGCTGCGACAGAGCTTGCCCTTTTGAATTTACCTGATTCTGAAAATGAATTTGATCCCACGTATGCGGATGTTGTTGCAACGATTACAGATCCTCGAGGAAAAGTATTTTCCATCCCACTGTATTGGTATCAGGGATTTGAAATCGTGGCATCCTATAACCAACTATCGAATAGAAAAGTTGGATCTCCTGAATGGCGATTGAAGTTTCGGCCGACGGCCATTGGTGATTTTCAAATAAGAGTGAGTGCCAAGATAAATGGTCAATCAATTCAGATTCCTGATTTTACTTTCACGGCATCAGAAACTTCGCCAGAACCTATTAGAATCGAAGGGCGAAATTTCGTTCAGGGTGGCAACATCTTTATTCCATTTGCTTACAACATAGCCTGGGCAAGTCGTTATGAAGAGATTGCAAAATACGAGCGTTGGTTCAAAGCCGCTTCGACCAATGGAATCAATGTTGCGCGTGTATGGATGGCTTCATGGTCACTCGGCATAGAGTGGAATGACACGGGATTAGGTGATTACACGAAGCGACTCGATAGAGCATGGGCCCTAGATCAGGTATTCCGAATCGGTGCGAAATATGGAATTGGAATCGATCTTGTTCTCATTAACCACGGCGCTTTTAGTGAATCAACAAATCCAGAATGGTTTGCAAATCCTTATAACGAATTAAACGGCGGTCCGATTGCAAATCCTGGAGAGTTTGCAACGAACCCTGTTGCACGGAAGTTTTGGGAGCAGCGCCTGCGCTACATAACGGCGCGCTGGGCAGGAGAACCAGCTCTCTTTACTTGGGAATGGTGGAATGAAGTGAACTTCACTCCAATCACAGGGCAGGTTCTTACCGAATGGATTAGTTGGTCTGATTCATTGTTAAAGAAGTGGGATCCATATAAAACTCTCACAACTACATCATGGAGTTCTGGCGCAAGTCTTCAAGACTGGAGCGTTTTGGATTACGCAGTAACTCATGTTTATGATGATAAAGATCCAATTCGTACTTTGGCGGCTCAAGCCTCAGCTCTGCGTGAAGCGGTTCCAAACAAACCAATTCTGGTAGGCGAAATGGGTTCAGGAACCGTGACCGAAGATCCTTTTACCGATCCTTATGGACTTCACTTGCACAATGCACATTGGGCTGCAACTTTCGTAGGATTTGGTGCACCAGCTTCGTATTGGTGGTGGGATATTTATGTAGATCCTCTTAATCTCTGGAATCTCACAAAGGGACTCTCTCTTTTAGTTAAAGATACAAATCCAGTTGAGATGAAAAGTTCTGAAGTTTCAACTTTTAAGTCAACCTCAACTTTACTTTTAACGGATCAGAATGTTGTGTTGGGATGGATTCGACATAATGATTATGATCGAAGTGCAAAGGCCCGCTTACTCTTGGAAGCTGCCATTAAATCTTTAAAGACAAAGAAACCACCACAAACTAAGTTCCCTGACCCAAAGGTAAAAAGTGGAAAAGTTTCTATACCTGTTGAAATGGACGGAGCCTATGTGGTTACCGTGATGGAGACCAAGAGTGGGCGAATACTCAAGAACTACACCCTTAATTCCAAGAATCAGAAGATCTCCTTTGTCATCCCAGCCTTTGTTGGCGACGTGGCATTTAAAGCAATTCGGAAGGTAGGGTGAGGACAGTGGTGAACGATTCCTTTGAAACTGTTGCCCACCCAACCCTCGCCGATGTCGCTGCCGTTGCTGGTGTAAGCATTAAGACCGCATCGCGCGTCCTCAACGATTCGGTCAATGTCGCTCCCGACACCGCAGAAAAGGTACGTAAAGCGGCTTCGTTGGTTGGGTATCGCTCAAATCGAATCGCTCGGGAACTTCGAGGAGGAGCGTTAAGCAACCTCATCGGAATGGTAATTTCCGATTTAGCAAACCCTTTCTATGCGGGCTTAGCGGCTGGTGCTGAAAAGAGATTATCTGAAGCCGGACTAGATCTTATTATTGCAACTGCGCGTGATGATGCAGATCGCGAGAGAGCCCTTATTGATTCGTTGCTAGAACGACGAGTCCGTGGTCTCGTGATTGTTCCTTCCGGAGAAGATTATTCATATCTACATGTCGAGCGGAAACGCGGTTACTCATTTGTGTTTGTAGACAGACCTGCAGCGTATTTAGATACCGATACTGTTCTTGTAGATAATCAAGGCGGAATCGCGGTATGCCTTGATGAACTGCTTCGTGAGAAATGCCAGAAGATTGCAATTATTGCCGACACACTTAATATCTGGACGGCATCTGAGCGAATTGAAGGATTTAAGCGGGCGTGCTTATCAAGAGGTGTCGACCAAAAAGATATTCATATTGTCACTGGAATTCACACTACTGATGAGGCAAAGGCAGCCACGCACAGTCTTCTTGGTTCCACTTCGCGAATTGATGGAATCATTGCAACAAACGATCTCATTGCTATGGGAGTTGGCGAAGTCATCCATCAAGAGAAAAGTGCCATCAAAGTTGTTAGCTTTGATGATTTCCCCAGCGCTGAACTATTTGATATCAAATCACTTGATCATGACCCGCAGAGATTGGGACGACTAGCGGCAGAAGTTTTATTGAAGCGAATTCAGAATCCCACCGATACTAAATACATCACTGAAGTCATGAAACTTGAGTTATATGAAAAGAGCAGACATACACAGAAAGTCGCCGCAAATGGCTAAAGTCGCGCTTGCAGTCGATATCGGAGCTACGAAGGTTGCTCTCGCGCTCGTGGACCGAGATTTAGCTGTGCATAACAAACAAGAACTCATTATTGGTAACTCCACCTCGGAAGGTTTGTGGGAATCCATCACCGAGAGCACTCGACCATTAATCGCTGGGCTTAACGGAGATTTGCTGGGAGTAGGAATTGGTTCTGCCGGACCGCTGCACCTTGAAATTGGCGCAATCAGTCCGGTCAACATTCCTATATGGCGTAGATATCCAATAGTTCAGAAATTTAAAGAATTATCTGGAAGTCATAACGTCGTACTTCATGGTGATGCTATGGCCTTGGCTCATGCCGAACATGTTTTGGGTGCCGGACGAGGATCAGACAATATGTTGGGAATGGTCGTCTCGACAGGAGTTGGTGGCGGATTAATAATTGAAAACAAAGTATTTACAGGCGATACAGGAAATGCGAGTTTTATAGGCCATCAGACCATTAATTTTGATGGAGAGTTATGTGCATGTGGAAGAAACGGCTGCGTTGAAGTTTATGCAAGTGGGCCAAGAATGGTTGCGATTGCTAAGTCACGTGGCTGGAATAATGGTGAAACATTCGTTGATCTTTCTGCTGACGCAAGAAAAGGTAACAAAGTTGCCCTATCTGTTATCGATGAGGGCGCTCGCGCCTTAGCAATTGGCATAATTAACACACTTGGAAATTTAGATATCACCACAGTAGTTGTAGGTGGTGGTGTCAGCCAGGCTGGAGAGATATATTGGGAACCACTCCGACGCCATGTTAAAAACGAATCACGGTATTCCGGATTTCTCAACGACATAATTTTACGTCCTGCTGAATTACACAGAGATGCAGGTCTTATTGGAGCAGCGCTAGGCGTTCTCGATGGAAATTCAGTGCTTGTCTAAGCATGAGAGTAATTCGCAGAAAATAACGAGAGAGAGGTAATCAGTGTCTTTGGAGAAGTCAGAACGGCCTTGGGGTCGTTACGAGGTGCTTCAAGAAGCAGAGACTCATAAAGTTAAATGCATTTGGGTCTACCCAGGAAAGCGTCTCTCATATCAACGCCACCAAAAGCGAGCCGAACACTGGTTTATCGTGGCGGGACAAGCCGACGTCACTATTGACGGTGCCGTGAAACGCGTAGGTCCTGGAGACTCGGTTCAATTTGCAATTGGCGTCCTGCATCGTATTCATAATGTGGGAACTACCGATGTCATCTTTGTTGAAGTGCAAACGGGAACTTACTTTGGAGAAGATGATATTGAGCGCGTAGAAGATGACTTCGGTCGCTGATATGACCCTCAACAATTCAGATCTGCTTCAGTCTCAGTGGAAGGTAAAGCTCTCTCCTCGTCCAGATGCGTGGAAAGTGGCCGCAGTAAAAGACGGTCACAATGCCTGGAGAAATGATCCTGGAGCTATAAAACCTTTTCCAATTCCTACCGAAATTGATGCGACGGTACCTGGATGTATCCATACAGACCTTATCGCGGCAGGAGTAATTAAAGATATATCTATTGATGGTAAAGAGCAGGATCAATTCTGGATTTGGAAAACGGATACCGAATATTTTACAAAATTAAAACACGATACTCGTCCCGGAAATAAGACTTTAGTCTTTTATGGTCTTGACACAATCTGCAAGATTTACATTAATGGAGTATTGAAACTTAAATCTAAAAATATGCATCGCTCATATCGAATTGATGTGACTGATGAATTAAGCAAGGGCGATGTAGAACTACGAGTTACCTTTAAGGCGCCACTTACGGATGCGGAAGATGAAATTGCAAAAGTTGGAAATTTCTATGCTCGCCCCTATGAAATGCCTTATAACTATCAGCGCAAGATGGCATGTTCGTATGGTTGGGATTGGGGCCCCATCACGGTCTCATCTGGAATCTGGAAGAAGATTGAGATTCAGCGTTGGGATGATTCCTATATTCAAGATGTCGCTGTAACAACGACTGTTGAGAGCGGAGTCCCTTCAATTAACTATCAGATTCGAATTGGCGGAAATTATCGAGAAAAGTCAGCGAGAGTTACTGTTGCAGATGCCGAAGGGCAAGTTCTCTTTCAGGAAACGACACCATTGTTGAGCGCCCATATTCGAGCAATCCGTGATGTGAAGAAGGCGGAGTTGTGGCAACCTCGAGGTCGTGGTGCTCAGACTCTGTATAACGTTACTTTTGAACTGCTGGATAGCAACCAATCCCTGATCGAAAAAACAAAAAAGCGAATTGGATTTCGCAAGGTTGAACTCGATACATCTCTTATTTCCAAATCAATAAGTGGTAAAGATGCTAAACACATGTTTGCAATCAAAGTAAATGGCGAAAGATTATGGATTCGGGGCGCCAACTGGATACCTGATGATCCTTTCCCAACCCGAGTCACGAAAGATCGCTATCGCCAGCGAATAAATGACATGTTGGAAGTAAACATTAATGGGATTCGAGTTTGGGGTGGCGGACTATATGAATCCGATGATTTTTATGATCTATGTGATGAAGAGGGAATCGTAGTGTGGCAAGACTTCCTTTTTGCCTGCGCTGCCTATCCAGAGACTCCAGAGATGTTTGAAGAGGTCGCAGCAGAAGTTGATGAAAATGTGCGAAGGTTATCCTCACATGCAAGTTTGGTGATTTGGTGTGGTGGAAATGAGTGTATTGAGGGATATCAATATTGGGGATGGAAAGAACAATTACAAGACACTCCATGGGGTGAGAGTTTTTATCGGAGGACGATTCCAGGAATTTTGGCAGATTTAGATCAATCAAGACCATATATTCCCGGATCACCGATTGCGACACATTCTGAAGATGTAAAGAATTTTGATTCTGGAACGAATCATATTTGGGATGTTTGGAACGAACTTGGATATGAACGTTACGAGCAGTACTCACCTTCTTTTGCGGCAGAATTTGGTTTCAATGGACCTGGTTCGTGGTCGATGTTGACCAGAGCAATTGGAAGTTCCACTCTAGATTCACGCACTCCAGAAGTTGCCTATCACCAAAGAGCATTCGACGGCATGACAAAAATAGCTAATGGATTAAAGCGAGAGTTTTCCAACCCGCCTGTTGAGGGACCAGCCTGGTACTTCGCAGCCGCGTTGGATCAAGCTCGTGCCGTTGAGATTGGCCTCAAGCACTTTAGAAGCCTCTACGAAACTTGCTCAGGTTCAATTTTGTGGCAATTCAACGATATGTGGCCAGCCATTAGTTGGGCAGTCCTTGATTACACAGGCTTCCGAAAATTAGCTTGGCATGCGATGAAGGCCGCATATCGTCCTCGCACAATTTGTGTTGGCAGAGTTGATCAAGGCGCTCAAGTAACTATTTTGAATGACCTTGCCGAACCATGGAATTGCAAAGTGGATGTCAAACTAATTTCCCATGAAGGAAAGATTGCAAATACTCACACTCTTAATGTAAACATTCCAGCTTACGGAGTTTCTCGTACTGCTATGGCTGAGATCTTTACTGAGATTAGAGATGGCAAATTTGAAGGGTTCATAGTTGCCTCATCTGATGAATGTCGTGCCGGTCGACGCTCGACTCTTTTGCCAGCACACACAGCGCCTGAACACAGCCTAGAAGTCACATCAGAATTCAAAGGAGAAGCATTACACGTTCAAGTCCATGCTAAGAGCTATCTCCATGAACTCTCTCTGCTACCAGAACTCGTAGGCTTAGGCACACAAGTTGATTCACAAATGGTCTATCTATTACCGAGTGAAAGCCATACATTTGTGGTCACTGGAGAACGATTAGTTCTAGAAGATGTGAAATCTCAAATAGAAGATTTATTATGGTCTCATAATCGAGTAGTAAATTCCTAAGCGAGATTATCTAAATGAACGATTTCTTAATCACTGCATATGGGGCTGTCAGTGATGGCCACACAAATAACTCATTAGCCATAAATCAAGCAATTGATGCCGCAAGTAAAGTAGGAGGAAGAGTTGTAGTTCCAGCAGGTGGAACTTTCCTCTCAGGATCTATTCTTCTGAAAGGCGCTATAGAGTTTCACCTTGAAGAAGGTGCACATCTCAAGGCATCGGATCGTTACGAAGACTACTTACTCGAACATTCCATTCCCACAATCACGCGAGGGACAGTATCGGAGGAAGTTCTCCCGCAAAGAGCTTTTATTTCAGCCTTTGAGGCACACGGTCTATCGCTAACAGGAAAAGGGATTATTGACGGCAATGCAGATGGATTCATATCTGAACGAGGGCGATATATCCACTCAATGCGTGGTCCAGTCGGAGGGAAGTCTCAATATCTTGAGCGTCCGTTCACTGTCTTCCTCATCGGCTGCGACACAGTAGATATTCATGACATCACGATTAAGGATCCAGCATTTTGGGCGCTTCGACTAACTGGATGCAACGACTCTTCCATCAGCGGAATCTCGATTTTGACAGATCTGATGGTTCCCAATGCTGATGGTATCGATATCGATAGATGTCAGAATGTACAAATCACAAAGTGCACTCTTATCACTGCCGATGATTGCATTTCTTTAAAGTCATGTTGTGGAACTGCGCAATACGGAGCGGTTCGAAATATCTATATTGCCCAGTGCTTTATGAAGAGTACTTCAGGAGCAATTACTCTTGGAACTGAATCCGTTGGAGTTATTGAAAATGTGATAGTTACTGATTGTGTTGTTAAAGATTCTCATCGCGGATTTGCAGTTCGAGCACGCGAAGGTGGATTAATAAGTAATGTGGTTTTCGAAAATTCAGTCGTAGAAACGAGAGCATTTAGTGAGTCCTGGTGGGGACATGGAGAAGCCCTTCATGTCACGGCCTTCTCGTGGGATGATCCAAATAAGGAATGGAATCCCGAACACGGCAATATCGAACGTCAACTCGAAGGTAGAGTGGATGGAATTAAATTTTCAAATTTGCGAGTTGTGAGTGAAGCAGCAATTCTTGTTTGGGCCGCCCATAAAGAACTCCTCAAAAACATTGAATTTAATAGAGTTTCTCTTACGATGAAAAAGAGTTCGAAATGGCCACCGCGAATAGACCTTCGACCAAATCCGATTTTGGACTTTGTGCGTGAGAAACCATCCGCGGTAACCCTCAGAAACGCGGAAAATATTGCCTTTCTTAACTCAGAGATTATTTGGGCTCCAGAGACTCGATTTGAGTATAAGAGTGCCATGGATAAGGACGCTATCGAGGGCTTTTACACTCATAATCTCTCTTTTGAACAGCCATGAAATACAGGGCGGATATTCAAGGAGTCCGAGCTCTAGCAGTTCTACTTGTCATATTTCATCATTTCTTTCCCGACCAACTCCCGGGAGGCTTCATCGGAGTAGATATCTTTTTCGTCGTCTCGGGTTTTATTATCACTTCAATTATGGTTGAAAGTTCTGAAAATCGTTGGTCAAGATTCTTAGTTGATTTTTATGCCAGAAGGATTCGGCGAATTCTTCCTTCCGCGCTTTTAGTGATAACGGTATCGACACTCAGCGCCTACTATCTACTTGGTTCCATTACTGGTTCTGATACTGCATTAGATGGAATCTTCGCATCACTCTTTCTGGCGAATATACACTTTAATTCACAAGCCATAGACTATTTTGCGTCAGCTCTACCGCAGCCAATTCTCCAACATTATTGGTCTCTATCAATAGAGGAACAGTTCTATCTTTGTTGGCCCGTACTTTTCTTTTTTGCCAGAAGTAGTAGGGTGCGCAAGTACCTGATAATCATCGTGACTTTTGTGTCACTCTCCTTCGCGTTAATTCAAGCCATGCAGAATTCACCGACAGCGTATTTCTCGACTTTCTCACGAGTATGGGAGTTAGGCCTAGGAGCAATTCTGGCAATTTTCCATTTACAAATGAAGAGTCAAATATTGAGCTATTTTGCATTATCTGCTCTGATTGGACTCTCTTTTGCTTTAACCTCAAGTTTTGACTTTCTAGTCGTCCCTTCATTTATTGTCACGCTATTTACAATTGCAATATTGATTACGAGTCACTCAAATAGATTATTGTCATCGCAAGTCATGGGATGGATTGGTGATCGGTCCTACACGCTCTATCTCGTTCATTGGCCATTAATTCAGGTTGCTTTCTTGTTTAAAGGCGCCGCCTTGGATCTGACAGAAAAAGTGATTCTCTTGGTGCTTTTGTTTGCACTCAGCGCCTTGATTTTCAGATTCTATGAAAACCCTTTGCGTCACTCACCTTCGCTCAAAATGAACGCAGCGAAGACGGTAACCTTAGGGATTGGAATTACTTTATTAAGCGTTGTAGCGCTCATGACGGCAAGGACATTTTTATGACTCGTTTCTTACGTATCACGCTCGTTCTTGTGATGAGTTTGAGCTTTGCGTCACCGGTGCATGCGGTCAAAGTTGGGGATTCATGTTCAACCGTGGGTTTAGTGAACGGCAACCTCGTCTGCCTGGCCAAGGGGAAGAAAAAAGAATGGCAGATGCTCGACTCAATCCAATCGATACAGAAAGTAATTGAACTTTCTCTCAAGAACACAAAGCTGCCTAAAAACCTTAAGCCAGCCCTGAAAGATGTCCGAAGTGATAAGAGTTTTTGGCTTGATCAAGAATGTTCTGTTGATTTTCCTGATGTCAAAGTTCCTGATTGTTTTGCTGGAGATTTAGCAGGCAAGAAAACCATGGTCGTCTATGGCGACTCGCATGCATCAATGTGGATGACCGCCCTCGATGCGATAGCAAAGAAAAATGGATACAAGATTTTGCTCTATGCAAAACTTGCCTGTCCGCTCGTAGAAACCACAATTTGGAGTTATCAACTCAATCGGCCATTCACAGAATGTACTTCGTGGCAGCAACTAGTGCTACCAAAGATTCAGGCCATCAAGCCTGATGTTCTTGTTGTTACGGACCAATGGAAGCCTGCGGTAGTTGATGGAGCGAAATCAGATGTCGATACAGTCAATATGTGGGAGTCAGAATTTCCAAAGGCGCTTAAGAAGTTAAGCACTTATACCAAGAAACTCATTGTCATTAGCAATAATCCAAGTATGCAACAAGACTCCGTAGCTTGTGCGAGTAAACCTCGTGCAAATCTCGCTCTTTGTGGCGCTGGTCGTTCTCAGGCTGGAAATGTAAAGATTAATGAAATAGAAGAGAGCGCAACAAATTCTTTGGGAGCGACCTTTATCGACTCTGTCGATCTGGCTTGTTCTGACTACCTGTGCCCAGTAGTCATAGGAGAGAGATTTGTTTATTTTGATCAATGGCACTTTACCCAGACTTATGTAAAGTGGTTAACGCCCGTGATTGCGAAACTACTTAAACTTTAGAGATTCTCTCTTTGTAGTAGTGCCCACTTGCTTTGACTGTTCTCACTTGAGTTTCATAATCAACATAGACAATTCCAAATCGCTTGCTGTACCCGAATGCCCATTCAAAGTTATCCATCAAGCTCCACGCAAAGTATCCCAATACGGGGGCGCCTTGTGATTTGGCAGCTAGCATTGCATCAAGATGCCGTTCTAGATAACTAACGCGCGATTTATCATCAATCTTGCCGTCAACCATGGAATCCTCCCACGCTGAACCGTTCTCGGTTATGTAGATTTCTGGTGGCGCATATTCATGGTGTACTCGCATGATGATGTCGGACAGGCTCTGCGGATGTACTTCCCAGCCCATCGCAGTTCTTTCAACGCCATCAACCAGAATCGGTTTATATGGAAGCGGCTTTGCAGATTCATCGGAAGTTATGGTTTGGCGGGTGTAGAAGTTGATACCAAG
>JACCDK011913496.1_pt1 | contig 19373 bp, 21 predicted proteins | sample 7445871 | NCBI WGS metagenome assembly JACCDK01 (sample SAMN15323436, study PRJNA562643) | freshwater metagenome | isolation source: river surface water | place: USA:Blue River Watershed | collected 2017-08-15
AAAAAAAAAGCAACCCAAAAATCAGGTTGCTTTTAACATTACACTTCATCAACAAACTAAAAATCAAACTAATTAAAACGCTGTAGGAGAAGGATTCGAACCTCCATAGTGCGGTTAGCCGCGACACAGAACTAACTTTAGTGGTCAACCCATTATGCCGTGTTTATCCCTTATCACCACCCCCGAGACAGGAGGGCACGTCTGCCAATTTCATCACCCTACAATATACATAAATAATTACCTTTGTAACTATTACAATGCAAATATAAAAGACTAATTTTAAAAATTCAAAATTTTTTAATAAAAATATCAATTATTTGATAATTTTTTAAAAATTTACATAAAAATTTAAAAATATTTAATGGAAAAGAAGTTAGAACTAGATCCTTTGGATTATAAAATTCTTGAAATATTAATAGAAGATGCAAATTTACCCTACACTGAAATTGGTCAAAGATTAGATGTTTCTGGAGGTACTGTTCACGTACGAATGAAAAAAATGGAAAGTCTTGGTATTGTAAAAGGTGCACAACTTTTAATAGATTATTCTAAAATAGGATGGGATATTACTGCATTTTTAGGTATTTATCTAGATAAAAGCTCTTTATACAATGATGTTGCTAAACAATTGGAGGCAATACCAGAAGTCGTAAATATTCATTATACAACTGGAATCTATAGTATTTTTGCTAAAATTATTTGTCGTGATACACAGCATTTGCGCCAAGTATTACACGACAAAATACAAAAAGTTAATGGAATTCAAAGAACAGAAACTTTCATCTCATTAGAAGAAAGTCTTATTCGAAATTCACCTCTACATTAATATTTTTTATTTATTAAGATTCGTTCTAAATAAATCCATTTTTTCTTAAAAATACTTTGTAAATTTGTGTAAAAATTAAAAGTATGGCAGATAAAGTAGATGATATTTTACAAGAAGTAACCTCTTCAGATTATAAATATGGATTTACTTCAGATTTTGAAACAGATGAAGCGCCAGTAGGCTTAGATGAATCTATTATTCGATTTATTTCAGATAAAAAACAAGAACCCGAATGGCTGTTTGAATGGCGAATTGCTGCCTTTAGACAATGGCAACAAATGTCAGAGCCAAATTGGGCTAATGTTCAATATACTCCTGCTGATTACCAAGCATTAAAGTATTATTCAGCACCTAAACCTAAAAAACAATTAAATTCTTTGGATGAATTAGATCCAGAATTGCGTCGTACCTTTGAACGTTTAGGAATCTCATTAGATGAGCAAAAAAGACTTTCTGGAGTTGCTGTTGATGCAGTTATTGATTCAGTATCAGTAGCTACAACTTTTAAAGATACTTTAGCAGAAAAAGGAATTATTTTTTGTTCAATTTCTGAAGCTGTAAAAGAACATCCTGAATTGATTAAGAAGTATTTAGGATCTGTTGTACCTGTAAAAGATAATTTCTTTGCTGCTTTGAATTCAGCTGTATTTTCAGATGGTTCATTTTGTTATATTCCAAAAGGCGTTAGATGCCCAATGGAGCTTTCAACATATTTCAGAATTAATGCAGCAGGAACAGGTCAGTTTGAAAGAACTTTAATTGTTGCTGACGAAGATTCATATGTAAGTTATTTAGAGGGTTGTACTGCACCTCAACGAGATGAAAATCAACTGCATGCAGCAGTTGTTGAAATTTTTGTTCATAAAAATGCAGAAGTAAAATACTCAACTGTTCAAAATTGGTATCCAGGTGATAAAGAAGGCAAGGGAGGTATTTATAATTTCGTTACAAAAAGAGGAATTTGCGATGGCGCAAATTCTAAATTATCTTGGACTCAGGTGGAAACTGGTTCTGCTGTAACATGGAAATATCCTTCTGTAATACTAAAAGGAGATTATTCAATTGGTGAATTTTACTCTGTAGCTGTAACAAATAATTACCAACAAGCTGATACAGGAACCAAGATGATACACCTTGGCAAGCATTCTAAATCAAGAATAGTTTCTAAAGGTATTTCTGCAGGTTTTTCACAAAATTCATATAGAGGATTGGTCCAAGTAGCTAGAAAGGCTGATTCTTCTAAAAACTTCTCACAATGTGATAGTTTATTATTAGGGGATAAATGTGGCGCACATACTTTTCCTTATTTAGAAGTAAAAAACAATACAGCATCTGTAGAACATGAGGCAACAACTTCAAAAATAGGTGAGGACCAAATATTTTATTGTAATCAACGTGGTATTTCAACTGAAGCAGCTATTGCATTGATTGTAAATGGATACGCAAAAGAAGTTTTAAACCAATTACCTATGGAGTTTGCAGTGGAAGCACAAAAATTATTGGCTATATCATTAGAAGGATCTGTGGGTTAATTATTTAATTCCCCCAGAATGATATAATAGAATTTTTTGTTGTGGTTTAAAAAAATCAGCCATTACTAATTGATAAAAACTTTGTACCATCAGTCCGGTATAAATTGGTTCAATTTTTATATGAAATTTATTATCAAAAAAAATACAGAACTCTTCAAGTTCTGTATTTTTTTTACCATATTTTTTTTCAATGAATTGATCGAAAAAAAGTAAATTATGATTATTAACATTTAATAAATTCATATGTTCCTCTATTTCTTTCATATTTGACAAGCTTAATACTCCAACAATTTTTGATTTAGGTAAATATCTTCCTAATCCCAACAATGTGGTACCAGTACCCACGGATGAAAATACATAATCAAAAGAGTTCGAGATTTCAGCTGCTAATTCTTTCATAGATAATATACCAATTTCAGAAAATCCACCTTCAGGAATAATTATTTTATTAAATTGATCAATTGAGGATGGAATATTTTTTAATCGATAATCTTCTCTTGATATAAAATGTAAATGAATTCCCCAATTAAACAATTGGTTTAAATAATGATTAGATGAAACATTTAATTCATCGCCACGGATAATCAAGTCTAGTGGAATTGATAATTCTTTACATACATAACCTAGGGCAAAAATGTGATTTGAATAAGCGCCGCCAAAACTTATTATTCCATTTGCTTGATCTTTTTGGGCAATTAAAAGATATTCTTTTAACTTGCGCCATTTATTACCTGTTACAATAGAATGAATTAAATCATCTCTTTTGATAAAAACTTCAATTTGTTTTTCATCAAATAATTCATCCTCCAACTTAGAAATAGGGCTAGGTAAATTAAAATGTTGTTTTTCAAAAGTTAATATGTCCATCGAGCCAGAAATAGATCCTTTAGAATCTGAAGATGATTTATTTGAGCATTTTCATTTTATCGTTGACAAAGGTCAGCAATTGTTAAGAATTGACAAATATTTACAACTAAAAGTTGCAAATGCTAGCCGCTCAAGAATTCAATCAGGTATAGATGCCGGTTCAGTTAAAGTAAATGATCAAATCATTAAATCAAATTATAAGGTAAAACCATTTGATGAAATATCAGTTTCTTTTGCTCAACCGCCTAGAGATAAAGAAGTTTATCCAGAAAACATACCTCTAGATATATTGTATGACGACGAGTCTTTTTTAATTGTAAATAAACCAGCAGGAATGGTTGTACATCCCGCCCATGGTAATTGGACAGGTACTTTAGTAAATGCACTTTTGTATCATTGTAATATGTTACCAGGTTCAAAGACGATACGTCCAGGATTAGTTCATCGAATAGATAAAGACACCTCAGGTATATTGGTCATTGCAAAATCAGATTTTGCAATGACTCATTTGGCTAATCAATTTTTTGAGCATACAATAAAACGGACATATTATGCTGTCATCTGGGGAGTTCCTAAAGATCAAAAAGGTACTTTGATTGGAAAAATCACAAGAAGTCCTAAAGATCGAAAGGTTATGCAAATGTATCCTGAATCTCATGAAGAAGGCAAAATTGCCATAACTCATTATGAAATTATAGAAAATTATGGATTTTGTTCTTTAGTAAGATTTAATTTAGAAACAGGAAGAACTCATCAAATAAGAGCTCATGCGCAATCCATTAATCATCCATTATTTGCTGATGCAGCTTATGGAGGAGATAAAATTCGGTATGTAAGCCATAAGGCTCAATTTAAAACTTTTGTAGAAAATTTATTTAAAACATGTAATCGACAAGCTTTACATGCCTATTCATTAGAAATTGAACATCCAATTTCACATGAGAGATTATATTTTGAAAAAGAATTCCCTGACGATATGAAAGAATTAATAGAAAAATTAAGAAAATTTTCATCCTAATGAAACCTAATATATATTTTAGAAAAGCTCAAAAAGAAGATGTTAACGATATTATCAAATTAGTTAAAAAATTAGCTGAATTCGAATTAGCACCACATGAAGTAACTGTTACCGAAAAAGATTATTTGGAAAATGGATTTACAAACAACCCATTATTTGAATGTAATTTAATTTATGTAGGAGAGGAGTTAGCAGGATTCTGCCTTTGGTATTATCGTTTTTCTACTTGGAAAGGTAAAAGGCTCTATGTAGAAGATTTATATATTTATGAATCTTTCCGCAATAATAGATTAGGTACAATTTTACTTGAAGAGGCTATAAAAGAAGCAAAGCGAACAAATTGTACTGGATTAATGTGGCAAGTTTTAGATTGGAATGAAAATGCAATAGAATTTTATAAAAAATATAAAGCTAAATTTGATTCAGGATGGATCAATGTTCATCTCAATTTATAATGAGTTTCTATCTTGAAAATAAAATGCATTAGCAATTCTACCTTTAATTTTATTTAGAATAATTTCAGCAGACTTTTTACCCATTAAAGCAAAATCGTTAGATATTACAGATATTCCTTCTGAAATTATTTCTTTAAGCGGTGTATCATCATAAGAAATCACTCCAATATCATGACCAAATTCCCAATTCTTTTTCTTACACCAATTGATCATTTTAATTAAATCAAATTCACGAAATACTATATAAGCTTGATTTTGTTGAATATCAAATTCTTCTTCGAGATCGGGTATAATATCAAATTTCAAGTTAAAATCTTGGCAAAATTTAGTAAATCCAAGAATCACACCATTATTAGTATATTGAAATGATTTTTGACTTAATACAAGATTTATAATTTCGTATTTTTTGATTTTATCTAAACATATTTTCAAACCATTATAAATATTACTCTCAAAGTTTTGATAAAGTATTGAATAGTCATTACTAAATTCTTTTACATCAATATCAAGAATCAATAATTTATCCTTTGGAATTTTATTTAAGATTTTAGCAACACTAATATTAAAGTGAGGTAGAACTATATAGTGATTAAATTTACCAACATTATCTGAAATCAAGCTTTCAAATAAATTGATATCATGGTAATGAAAAAACAAATTATAGGATACTTGTTCTTTAAAACCGGCTAAAATATTTTCAAGTAATATTTCTTTGTAAGGAGTTAAGGCATCCATTAAAATAAATAAATGCAAATAACTTCTTGTATCAGTACTGGTTACATAAAAACCTTTTCCATGATGTGAAGAAATTAATCCTCGTTCCTTCAATTCATCATAAGCTTTTGTAACCGTCATACGTGCCATTCCAAATTCATTGGCAACGACATTAATGGAAGGCAATTGTTGTCCCCGTGCTATATCTCCTGAATCAATAGCATCAACGATTCCATCGATTAGTTGGACATATTTTGGTTTACTGCTATTGGGGTCAAATTTGATCATGTATATTAATGCAAGATTACTTGTTTTTCAATTTCTTCCAAATTTGCACCTTTAGTTTCAGGCATCCAAAAATGCACATATAATAATTGCCCAACCATTAAGACCATAAAGGTGATAAATATGGTAGTCGGACCCAAATTATCTGTTAAGATTGGAAAAAAATTAGCAACTAATGCTGCAAATACCCAATGTGTTAAACTTCCCCAGGCCATTCCTTTTGCACGAACTGAATTCGGAAATATTTCTGATATAAATACCCAAATGACAGATCCTTGTCCAATTGCATGTGCTGCAATAAAAGCAAAAATATAAAATGGTACTAAAGCATATGATTCAGAATAAAATGCAAGAGCGATTAACCCTAAAGAAACTATATAACCAATTGAGCCTATATACATCAATATACGTCTACCAACTCGATCAATTAAATACCAACCAGTTAATGTTGATAAAAAATTTATAACTCCTATTCCAGAGGTAGAAAGTAAGGCACTTTCCTTTCCTAATCCTGTCAATTCAAATATTCTAGGCGCATAATAAATAACAGCATTAATTCCTGAGGCCTGATTAAAAAAGGCAAATAAAAATGCCAAAATTAAGGGCCATTTAAATTTATTAGTAAACAGAGATTCTACTTGACCTTTTTGTTTACTAGCATTTTCTTTAATTCTAGAAAAAGTTTCTAATGCATTTTCTTCATCTGCTAATTTTAAAACACGAATTGCTTCAGCCTCATTTCCTTTTTTTAAATATAAAAATTGTGGAGTTTCAGGGGTAAAAAGAAGTAAAAATGAAAATAATAAACTTGGTATTGCCACAATACCTAACATCCAACGCCAATCATCTCCTCCACCTTGCAATAAATAATTGGAAACATATGCTAAAAGGATTCCAAATACAACATTTAATTGGAAGGAGATAACTAACTTTCCTCTATGTTTTGCTGGAGCGATTTCAGAAATATAAATAGGCGCTACAACAGATGAGGCACCTATTCCTAATCCTCCAAGAAATCTAAAAATCATAAACGTATTTACATCCTGAGCAATTGCCGCACCAACAGATGAAACAAAAAAGCTAATTCCAATCCATAATAATGTATTTTTTCGCCCAAATTTATCTGCAGGAATACCACCTAATGCTGCCCCAACAACTGTACCATATAAGGCAGTTGCAACGGCTAACCCATGTGTCCAGCTATCTAGATTCCATAATTTTTGAATAGCTAATTCTGCTCCTGAAATTACAGCAACATCTAAACCAAATAATAATCCACCTAAACCTACTGTAATGGACCAAAAAATAACATGCTTATTCATAAAAATTATATTTATTCAATATTAAACTAATTTTTGCTTATTCTCAAAGAAAACTTACTGATTAAGGCTCCAATAATTCCTAAAATAATTAATAAAATTAAGGCATGAGGTAATCCTATAAAATCCGACAAATAACCAATTAGTACCGGTCCTAATAAAAATCCAGCATATGCTATAGTAGAAACGCCAGCAATAGCAACAGAAGGAGGTATATCACCGGAATTTCCTGCAGCTGAATATACTAAAGGGACTATTGTTGAAATGCCAAAACCTGTAATAAGACAACCTAAAATCTTTATATAAGTAATATCAATGAATAATGTCAAACACATTCCTAAAGATAAAATTAATCCTGAGGAGACCAACATTTTTTGGACACCAAATTTAATAGTTAAATAATCACCTAAAAATCTACCAACAACCATCGCAAATGCGAATGCTGTAAAACCAATTGTACTAGGAAAGGGATTATTTAAAACATTTTCTTTAAAGTATAAAGTAATCCAATCTGCCATTGCACCTTCACATAGCATTCCACATAATGCAATCATTGAAAGAATGATTAAATATTTAGACAAAGAAAAAACTGAAGATTTTTCTTCTTTTTTTTCAATAATTAAATCCACTTTTAATAAATAAGGGTAAAAAAATGGAATTGAAATAATATCAATTAATGAAATAATTCCAAAATGTTGAAATGGTGTAACGCCAAATTTAACTAATACCCCCCCTAAAAATGCACCAAACATCAAACCAAGTGAAAAAACCGCATGAAAACTTGACATCACTACCTTATTCAATTTACTTTCTAACGTAACTACTTGAGTATTCATAGCAATATTTAAAATATCTCCAGCCATCCCGAAACCGAATAAAGCAATAAAAAGTGTAAGTTGGTTAGTAGTAATTCCGATTAATGGAACAACAAAAATGTATAGAATTACTGCCATTAAACAAATGTACTTTGACTTATGTTTTGTAAGCATCCAACCAGCTAATGGTAAGGAAACCAAGGAACCAATAGGTAATCCCATTAATACTTTACCTAAATCAGCATCAGTTAAATGAAACAATGATTTATAATCTGGTATTCGTGTGGCCCAAGTAGCAAAATTAAGACCGCATAAAAAAAACAATAAACTTATTGAAAATCTCTCTTTAGGCATATCATAAAAATTTTTGTGCAACGTCCTGCCAAGTATTTACACGTTCGTAGCCTGTTAAATGTAAATTATGTGGTGCTGAAAATAGGATAGGAGTACCCGTAAATGTACTTAAATTCCTTTCATGATCATCTATTAAATAATCCGCTTGGATCATGTATTTGTGTCCACAAAAAACAACGTGTGTCCAATTTATAAAAGGAAAATATTTAGATAACCAATCCATTTTCTCCTTCATTGAATATGGAAATTCTGTTGCCGCTGATACAATAAATACTTCATAGTGATTTTGTAATTGCTGAATAACCTCTACTGCATCTGGTTTTACAGGAATATCTTCAAAAAAACCCTTTTCCCATAAAAATGAATTATGACTAGCATAATCTTTGAAAAATTCATTCCGCAAATCAGTATCTATCAATAAATCAGCTATTTGATAGCTTGTGTTTAATTTATTATTTAACTCTTGAACAATTTTGATGCTAGTTTCAGCCATCACATCGTCCATATCAATTGCAATTTTTGTCATAAAAGGATAAAAAAAAACTCCCCAAATATGGGGAGTTTTTACCATAAAATAAATTATTTTACATCATTCCGCCCATTCCACCTGGAGCACCTCCATGAGAATGACCTAAATCTGCAGCTGGTTTATCAGCAATAACACATTCTGTTGTTAATAATAATCCTGCAATAGATGCAGCATTTTCTAATGCCAAACGAGTAACTTTAGTCGGGTCAATAATACCTGCCGCAATCATGTTTTCATATTTGCCTTCACGAGCATTATAACCATAATCATCTTTACCAGCTTTCACTTCGTTGATTACTACAGAACCTTCGCCACCAGCATTAGCAACGATTGTTCTTAAAGGGGCTTCAACAGCTTGTCTAATGATATTTACACCAGTAGTTTGATCATCATTATCACCTTTTAATCCTTCTAAAGCACTTACAGCACGAATTAAAGCAACACCACCACCAGCAATAATTCCTTCTTCAACAGCCGCTCTAGTCGCATGTAAAGCATCATCTACACGATCTTTTTTCTCTTTCATTTCAACCTCTGTAGCTGCACCAATATATAAAATTGCTACACCTCCAGAAAGTTTTGCTAAACGCTCTTGTAACTTTTCACGATCGTAATCAGATGTTGTATTTTCAATTTGTGCTTTAATTTGATTTACACGATTTTGAATATCATCTTTAGATCCAACTCCATTTACAATTGTAGTATTATCCTTATCAATAATTACTTTTTCTGCTTGACCTAAATATTCAATTGTAGCATTTTCTAATTTAAATCCACGCTCTTCAGCAATTACTGTACCTCCTGTCAAAACAGCGATATCTTCTAACATTGCTTTTCTACGATCACCAAAACCTGGAGCTTTAACAGCAGCAACTTTTAGAGCACCTTTGATTTTATTTACAACTAATGTCGGTAGAGCATCTCCATCTACATCTTCAGAAATAATTAATAATGGACGTCCAGTCTGAGCAACACCTTCTAAAACAGGCAATAACTCTTTCATAGAAGATACTTTCTTCTCTGAAATTAAAATAAAAGGTCTTTCTAATTCAACTTCCATTTTGTCAGTATTAGTAACAAAATATGCTGAAAGATAACCTCTATCAAATTGCATACCTTCAACTGTCTTAACCTCAGTTTCTGTACCTCTAGCTTCTTCTACTGTAATTACTCCTTCACGACCCACTTTATCCATTGCAGATGAAATCATTTGACCAATTTCAGAATCGTTATTTGCTGAAATTGTAGCTACTTGTGCGATTTCATTAGAGGAAGTAATAGAACGAGATTGTTTTTGTAAATTTCCAACGATAACATCTACTGCTTTATCAATACCTTTTTTCAAATCCATTGGATTAGCACCTGCAGCTACGTTTTTTGAACCGATAGCATAAATTGCCTGAGCTAATACGGTTGCTGTAGTTGTTCCATCACCTGCCTGATCAGCTGTTTTAGATGCAACTTCCTTCACTAATTGAGCTCCCATATTTTCAACAGCATCCTCCAACTCAATCTCTTTTGCCACTGAAACACCATCTTTAGTAATAGAAGGTGATCCAAATTTTTTATCAATAATTACATTACGTCCTTTTGGACCTAAAGTTACTTTAACTGCATTTGCAAGGGTATCAACACCCTTTTTCATTTTCTCTCTAGCTTCGCTATCAAAATATAATTCCTTTGCCATTTCCTTATTCTTTTTTGTTTGTCAATTAATAATTATAAAACTGCAAAAATGTCAGATTCACGCATGATCAAATAATCTTTTCCTTCAATCGTGATTTCTGTACCTGAATATTTACCATACAAAACTGAGTCGCCTACTTTAACAGTCAAAGGCTCATCTTTTTTACCATTCCCAACGGCAACAACAATTCCTTTTTGAGGTTTTTCTTTAGCTGTATCTGGAATAATAATACCAAAAGCTGTTTTTTCTTCTGCAGCTGCCGGTTCAACTACTACTCGGTCAGCCAACGGTTTAATACTTAAATTTGACATGTTAGTATAAATTTATATAAGTTTTAAATTAAAAATAAACCGTACATATATGTACGGTTTCTGTATATTGCACAGTTCGTGCCAAAATATTTAATATGCTAATTTGTCAGCAAATTATTTTGCTGGGGTAGGAGCTTGAACAGGAGCTGGTGCTGTAGGCACAGTCTTTGTTGCAGCTTTTTCCACATTAATAGATTCAGCTGTTGTTGAAGTACCTTTTTCTATTGTAAAATTGGAAACTAAAACTAAAACTAAAATGGCGATTGAAAAACCCCATGTCAACTGTTCTACCAAATCTCCAGTTTTTTGTACACCAAACATTTGAGTAGCGCCTCCTGATGAAAATTCCCCATTTATTCCACCACCTTTAGGGTTTTGAACTAAAATTAATACGATTAATAAAAGGGAAAATAAAATAATTAAGGAAATGATAAGCGTAAACATATTTATATTGTATTTAATTTTTCTTTTAATTCAATAATTAAGGATGCAAAGTAAGTCTTTTTTTCAGGGAATTTCAAACTTAATTGTTCAAAAACTTCAATAGCAGAATCATATTTATGTTGTTTTACCAAAATTTTGGCAAAAGTCTCCGAAATTGGATAGTTAAAATCTTGGTTTGAAAGATCTTCTTCTTGCTGAAAATCCATAATATCTGCTTTTTTCAATCTTGAAATTACGGGTGAATTTTCTAAAAATTGATTTATTAAATCGTCTTGACTAATATTAGATTCTTTATAATTTTCAACTTCTATGGATTTTTCTAAACTTATTTCTAAGGCTCCTTCAATTGATCTTTTGTAATTAGATCGAAATAAAGATTGTAAAGCCACCTTTTTTGTTTCTGTTAAGGATAATTTTTCATTCCAATTCAATAAATAAAAAAATGGATATTTCTCTTTATCATCTTTTATTTGATAAAAAGCAGAAGGATTTCCACGATCTATCTTTTGAATTAAAAACCATAAAAGTCTTGATTTCTCCATGCTGTTACCAATCACCTGCCATTTTGTTAAATAAATCTAAAATTATTTGATCTAATAACTTTGGTATAAGATTTTTTTCTACTTGAGATAAGGTTTGATTTTGAGGAAAATCTTGATAAAAAGAAAATTCTTGTTCAAAGTTTTTATTTTCATCCAATCGATTATTTAATCTAAACTGAATTCTTAATGTTAATCGATTTATACCAGCTTTATCATCAGAAGTAGGAGCTTGTGGACTTAATTCATAACCAACTATAGTTCCTTCTAAAAGTAAATCAGGATTTGAAGTACTTAATTTTAAACTTGTATTACGCTGAAAATACTCCTTAATTTTTTCATTGGCCTCCAAAGATAAATTTGTAGGACCTCCAGCAGCCTCCATTTTAATATTACTTATTTGAATAGTCTTTAAATCCGGTGAAAGACTTGCTCCTTTAAAACTATAACATGATTCAAACAACATGATAGCTATAAAGATATAACCATATATTTTACATGTCCTCCAAATCATATTGCTTAATTTTTCTATATAAAGTACGTTCTGAAATTCCTAAATCTTTAGCAGCGTATTTTCGCTTATTTTTATTTTTAAGTAATGCCTTTATGATAATTTCTTTTTCCTGTTTTTCAAGAGAAAGTGTAACATCTTCAACTGTAGCTTCGGTATCCAACTCATTTAAAGGAACTACAAAAGATTCATTTTCAGCTTCTTTTATACTCACTTCTGGAATAGAAATAACATTTTCTGCATTCGGCAATGCCAAATTTGGCTTTACTATTTTTTCAATAGAAGATTGATTTGCTACATCCTGAAAAATAGATAAATTTTCGTGCAAAATATCATATGCTTTTTCATTGCCAGATTCAATCACTTTTAACAAAATCTTTTTTAATTCGGTCACATCTTTTTTCAAATCAAATAAAATTTTATATAAAATTTCTCTTTCATTTAAATTATCTGCAGTACCAAAATTATCAGTTTTAACAATTCTAGATGATATTTTGGGCTCATTAAATTCCAAATAATAGGATAAGGTAGAATCATCAACGATACGATCTCCTAATTCCAAAACGGAAATTTGTTCAGCTAAATTTTTCAATTGCCGAATATTTCCTGGAAATCTCTGTTGTTTCAATAAAACCTTTGCCTCATTCGTCAAAGTAATTGGTTTGACATGATGTGTTTCTGAAAAATCAGTTGTAAATTTTCTAAATAATAATTCAATATCATCACCCCTTTCTCTAAGAGGCGGAACATAAATAGGAACAGTTGCTAAACGATAATATAAATCTTCTCTAAATTTTCCTTTTTCAATAGCTTCAATAAGATTAACATTGGTTGCTGCAACTACTCGAACATTTGTTTTTTGAACCTTAGAAGAACCTACACGTAAAAATTCACCATTTTCTAAAACCCTTAAAAGCCTCGCTTGTGTACCAAGTGGCATTTCACCAATTTCATCTAAAAATATTGTTCCTCCATCTGTAACTTCAAAATAACCTTTTCTACTTTCTAAGGCACCTGTAAATGATCCTTTTTCGTGACCAAATAATTCTGAATCAATTGTACCCTCAGGAATAGCGCCACAGTTTACAGCAATGAATTGTCCATGTTTGCGTTTAGACAAATGATGTATGATTTTAGAAAAAGACTCTTTCCCAGATCCACTTTCCCCTGTAATTAAAACAGTCATATCTGTAGCTGCAACTTGTTCGGCCACAGATATTGCTCTTAACAAGGAAGGAGAATTTCCAATAATTCCAAATCGAGCCTTGATACTTGCGATATGACTAGAATCTACCATTTTAAACGAGCTCTCCAAATAAAGTTCCTGTAGAACAATTTATAATTTTCACCATCACATAATCCCCAACTTTTTCATTTTTTTTATCAAAAACAACAACCTTGCCGGAATCATTTTTTCCGAAATGTTGATCTTTTGATTTTTTTGAATTTCCCTCAACTAATACTTTTTGAATTTTCCCTATTTGCATTTGATTTCTAAATCCAGAATGTTTTCGTTGCAAATCAATGATTTCTGCTAATCTACGCTTTTTTACCTCTTCTGGAATATCATCAGTCAATTTCTTTTCAGCAGGAGTGCCTGGTCGTTCAGAATATGAAAACATATATCCAAAATCATATTTAACCTTATCCATAAGAGATAAAGTATCTTTATGTTCCTCTTCTGTTTCTGTACAAAATCCAGCAATAAGGTCATGAGAAATTCCACAATCTTCTCCCAAAATTCTTCTAATAGCATCTACACGATCTAAATACCACTCACGCGTATAAGTTCTATTCATTAATTCTAAAATACGATTATTACCGCTCTGAGCAGGCAAATGAATATTTTTACAAATATTCTCATATTTCGACATGGTGACTAATACTTCATCAGTTATATCTTTTGGATGAGACGTAGAAAAACGTACACGTAATTCTGGACTTATTAAAGCTACTTGCTCCAATAAATTTGCAAAAGTTACAACAAGATTTGTTTCTGGATTAATCCAATGATAGGAATCAACATTCTGACCAAGTAATGTTACTTCTTTAAAACCATTTTGAATTAAATTTTTACATTCTTGAAGAATTGAATATAAATCTCGAGAACGCTCTCTACCGCGAGTAAATGGTACAACACAAAAAGAGCACATATTATTGCAACCTCGCATTATACTTACAAATGCAGTTACTCCATTTGAATGCAAGCGTACTGGTTCAATATTTCCATAGGTTTCTTCCTTGGAAAGAAACACATTTATAGCCTTGTTTCCAGATTCAATTTCACCCATTAAACGAGGTAAATCTCGATAGGAATCAGGACCAGCTACTAAATCAACAATTTTTTCTTCTTCGATTAATTTTACTTTTAATCGTTCAGCCATACAACCTAAAACGCCAACTGTAAGCTCTGGTTTGTTTTTCTTTAATGAATTAAAACTTTTTAACCGATTTCTAATTTTTTGCTCAGCATTGTCTCGAATAGCACAAGTATTCAACAATATTGCATCAGCATCTTGAAGAGAGGATGTTGTACCAAAACCATTTTCAAGTAAAATAGAGGTGACAATTTCAGAATCGGCAAAATTCATTTGGCACCCATAACTTTCTATATATACTTTTTTTTGAATATCAGAATGGAAAAAATTCTCCGAAATTTTTGGAGCATCTAATCCTTCAACCTCTTGTTTGGTTAAAACTTTCAAATCTTGCATTTCAAAAATACTTAAAATATAATCCTACAAAGATATGACATTTTGACAGAATTACTTGATTATACGGCCAGAATTCAAGTAAATTATTTGATCCGAATGAGTGGTTAAGTTTTCATTATGAGTTACCATTAGAATTGTTTGTTTAAAATTATCTTTTAACTCCAAAAACAAATCATACAAAATTTTTGCATTGTCATTATCCAAATTTCCAGTAGGTTCATCGGCTAAAAGTAATTTAGGCTTATTGATAATAGCCCGTGCAACTGCAACACGTTGTTGTTCACCTCCTGATAATTGAGAAGGCATTTTTTTTAATAAATGGCTTATTTTTAATCGATCTGAAATTAAGGTTAAATAATCCATTGAATCGTTATCAATATTTTTTTCGCGTATAAATAATGGGAAAAGAATATTTTCTTGACAAGAAAATTCACCAAGTAAATGGTGAAATTGATATATAAAACCCAAATTTATATTTCTAAAATCAATTAATTGCTTTTCATTAAAATTGCTATAAAATTGACCATTAAAAGAAATTTCGCCAGAATCAAAAGCAGTTAAAGTACCAATTATATGAAGTAAAGTACTTTTACCAGAACCAGAAGGACCTAAAATTGAAACTAATTGGTTTTCTTCAATTGAAAATGAAATATCCTCTAGAATTTTCTGTTGGTGAATAGTTTTACAAATATTATTTAATTCCAACATTTTTTTGAACAATTTTTAGAATTTAAAGAAGTTAAGCTAATCTTTCAATTATTTGGCAAATAAGTAGTAATTTCACGAATTAAAAAACAAAATTATTTAAAATGAATATTCACGAATACCAAGCAAAAGAAATTTTGAAAGGCTACGGAGTTAGAATTCAGGAGGGTATCGTTGTTGATCAAGTGGAGGATGCAGTTCCAGCAGCAGAAAAATTAAAAGAACAAACTGGTACAGGTTGGTTTGTGGTTAAAGCACAAATTCACGCAGGTGGTAGAGGAAAAGGTGGAGGAGTAAAACTTGCTAAAAATTTGGATGAAGTTAAAGAGCGTGCAAGCCAAATTTTGGGCATGCAATTAATAACGCACCAAACGGGTCCAGAAGGTAAAAAAGTGAATAAAATTTTAATTTCAGAGGATGTATATTATCCAGGAGAATCTGAGACTAAAGAATATTATTTATCTATATTGTTGGATCGTGGTAGGGCTTGCAATGTAATCATGGCATCAACAGAAGGTGGTATGGATATAGAGGAAGTTGCAGAACATAGTCCTGAGAAAATTATTAAAGAGTGGATTGACCCTCGAGTTGGTTTACAAGATTTTCAAGCACGTAAAGTTGCCTTTTTATTAGGATTAAGTGGTCAGGCTTTTAAAGAAATGGTATCATTTATTAAGTCTTTATACAAGGCTTACGTTGAAACTGATTCTTCAATGTTTGAAATTAACCCTGTTTTAAAAACATCAGACAATAAAATATTGGCAGTGGATGCTAAGGTGAATTTAGATGACAATGCTTTATATCGTCATAAAGATTTAGCTGTGCTTAGAGATATTACAGAAGAAGACCCATTAGAAGTAGAGGCTGCAGAAAATGACCTTAATTATGTTAAATTAGATGGTAATGTAGGTTGTATGGTAAATGGCGCAGGTTTAGCAATGGCAACAATGGATATCATTAAGTTGTCAGGTGGTGATCCTGCAAATTTCCTTGATGTTGGGGGTGGAGCAAATGCTAAAACGGTTGAAGCTGGATTTAGAATTATCCTTAAAGATCCAAATGTTAAAGCAATTCTTATCAATATTTTTGGAGGTATTGTACGTTGTGATCGTGTTGCAAATGGTGTAGTAGAAGCATATAAAAACATTGGAGAAATTAATGTGCCAATCATTGTACGTTTACAAGGTACAAATGCAGAAGAAGGTGCAGCAATCATCAATAATTCTGGATTGAAGGTATTTTCAGCCGTTTTATTGAAAGATGCGGCTAAATTAGTTTCAGAAGTTTTGAAATAAAATGAAAATAATTTGTGTAGGTAGAAACTATGTTGATCATATTGCTGAATTAGCAAATGAAAAACCAACTGATCCCGTATTATTCATTAAACCTGATACGGCCTTATTGGATAAAGATAAGAGTTTTTACCTACCAAAATTTTCGAATGATATTCATCACGAAATTGAATTAGTTTTTAGAATTGGTAAAGTAGGCAAAAATATTGATGCCAAATTTGCTTATAAATATATTGATTCGTTCGGAATCGGTATTGACTTCACTGCACGCGACTTACAAAGTAAGTTAAAAGAAAAAGGTTTACCTTGGGAAAAAGCAAAAGCTTTTGATGGTTCAGCATATATTTCAAATTTGATTCCTTTTTCAGAAAACATAATGAATAAAGCAATTCATTTTTCTTTAAAGAAAAATGATATACTTGTTCAAAATGGAAGTTCAGATTTAATGATATGGAAATTAGATGTTTTAATACAAGAAATTTCTAAATATTTTACCTTAAAAACAGGAGATTTAATTTTTACTGGTACACCTGCGGGAGTAAGTGCAATAAAAGAAAATGATTTTTTAGAAGGTTATTTAGAGAATAATAAAATGTTTGAATTAAAAATTCTTTAATCATGAAATTAGCAGTAGGAGATAAAGCCCCAATTATTAATCAATCTGATTCAGAAGGTAATTTGATTGATTTCAATCAAATGAATGGTCAAAAAGTAGTATTATATTTTTATCCAAAAGATGATACACCTGGTTGCACTGCTCAAGCGTGTAACTTAAATGAAAATATAGATCTTTTAGCATCAAAAGGATATAAAGTAATTGGTGTAAGTATCGATTCAAATGAAAAACATCAAAAATTCAAAAAGAAATATGGTTTGAATTTTTCTTTATTAGCAGATCCAGAGCAAAAAATAGTAAATAAATATGGAGTTTGGGTAGAGAAATCGATGTATGGAAAAACATATATGGGTACAGCTAGAACGACTTTTATTATTGATGAAAATGGTATAATTACTGATATTATTGAAAAAGTGGATACGAAAAATCACACATCACAAATCCACTAAATTTATTATGCAAACACAAGAATTAGAAAAAATTGCATCTCAAGTAAGACGAGATATTTTAAGAATGGTACATGCCTGTCAATCTGGTCATCCAGGTGGATCTTTAGGATGTACAGATTTATTAGTGGCTTTATATTTCAATTCGATGAATCTTAAATCTGATTCTTCGAATAAAGTAATATTTGATAAAACTGGAAATGGTGAAGATATTTTCTATTTATCAAATGGCCATATCAGTCCGCTTCTTTATTCTGTCTTAAGTAGAAAAGGATATTTTCCAATTTCTGAACTTGGCACTTTTAGAAAAATAAATACTCGTCTTCAAGGTCATCCAACACCGCATGAACACTTAGAAGGAATTCGAATTGCTTCAGGAAGTTTGGGACAAGGATTAAGCGTTGCCATTGGAACTGCTCAAGCAAAAAAACTAAACAATGATTCAAGTTTAGTTTATTGTTTAATGGGTGATGGAGAACAAAATGAAGGACAAGTATGGGAAGCTGCTATGTATGCTCCACATCATAAAGTGGATAATTTAATCGCAGTAATTGATGAAAATGGTCAACAAATTGACGGTCCGACAGAGAAAGTAATGAGTAATAGAAGTCTTGAAGCAAAATACAAAGCTTTTGGATGGGCAGTTTTACACATGGACGGAAATAATATGAGCCAAGTTGTAGCAACTTTAAAACAAGCTAGAGAACTTTCTGGTAAGGGATCACCTATTATGATATTGATGAAAACTGAAATGGGAGCAGGAGTAGATTTTATGATGGGTTCCCATAAATGGCATGGAGTAGCACCAAATGATCAGCAATTATCTGACGCATTAGTACAATTAAACGAAACATTAGGAGATTATTAAAAAAATAAAAAATGGCATTTTTCACTTACGAAACGAAAAAAGATACGAGATCTGGCTTTGGTGCTGGAATGGAATATTTAAGTCAAAATAATCCTAATGTAGTAGCGCTTTGCGCAGATTTAATTGGTTCTTTAAAATTAGAAGCATTTATTAAAAATGCACCAGAAAGATTTTTTCAAACAGGAATTGCAGAAGCCAATATGATTGGCATTTCAGCAGGTTTAGCTGTTTCAGGAAAAGTCCCATATGCAACTACCTTTGCAAATTTTGGTACTGGCCGAGTATACGATCAAATAAGACAATCTGTAGCATATTCTGGAACAAATGTAAAAATATGTTGTTCTCATGCAGGATTAACATTAGGAGAAGACGGTGCAACACACCAAATTTTAGAAGATATTGGCCTAATGAAAATGTTACCTGGAATGGTTGTGATTAATCCATGTGATTATAATCAAACCAAGGCTGCAACTATTGCCATAGCAGATTATGAAGGACCAGTTTATTTAAGATTTGGTCGTCCTGT
>JACCDK011611157.1_pt1 | contig 19367 bp, 15 predicted proteins | sample 7445871 | NCBI WGS metagenome assembly JACCDK01 (sample SAMN15323436, study PRJNA562643) | freshwater metagenome | isolation source: river surface water | place: USA:Blue River Watershed | collected 2017-08-15
AAAGATGATTTCAAAGATGATTTCAAAAATGAAACAATAGAGAATTCATTAATCCTGTATTAACATTTGCAAAAACCCTTTTCAAAGATGATTTCAAAGATGAAACAATAGAGAATTATTAATACTGTTGTCTTGCACCTTTGGTGCAAGCGTCGCGCCACCCGAAGGGTGGCGCTTTGAACCATTTGCAAAAACCCTTTTCAAAGATGATTTCAAGAGTCCGAAACATCCTTCGTAAACTTGCATAGCAAATATTTGCTCTATGCGACACGCGCGAAGCGCGTTGGACCCGACAACAATAATAGAATTTGTCTGCCCCTTATTATCCGCACATAAGTCGTTTCCCATTATGTGACTCAATTCTTAATTTGTCACTCATTTCTCGTTTGCTTTAAATACGCATTTTATAGCAAACCTTTATATATGAAGTTGCATCCAGGTTTATACAGACCTTGCGCGTAGGGTTCCCGGCGTGGCAGGGTAATTATCCAGGACACCGCGAGACAACCCTGACAGACAACCCTGACAGACAACCCTGACAGACAACCCTCTTCAAAAATGTTTCTCAACAACCATTTCAAATCCTCTCAGATAGAGAATTTAACACTCTCATAATAAATTATTAATAATCCTCTATGAAAATCACACAATAATCCTCTATGAAAATCACACAATAATCCTCTATGAAAATCACACAATAATCCTCTAAGGGTCCTGCGCATCCTTCGGATGCGACCCGACATCACACAATAATCCTCTATGAGTCCTACGCATCCGAAGGATGCAAAGGTATAAACACTATCACAAAACCCAGTTCACATTACACCATTGAAGAATTAAAATGGGACATTTTAATTCTCCGATGGCGCGGTATCGGTAATGATTTGAAATGACACCCCTACGGGGTGTCCCATTTTAAATCTTCACCGGTATAAACAGCACTTGTCTCCTTGACCTGTCGCCCAATAAAATGCTCATTGATATACTTCTGAATATTAAAATGCGTAATCACAACACCATCTTTTTGACAATCCCCCAAAATCTTCCACAACTTTTCATCCGGCAAAATCTGCTGTCTATTCTCAGGATTCTCCAATCCATTCGCCTTAATGTATGCATTCAACTTCTTTGTAATATCCGTGCGCGCAATTAACGAACCCTTCTCAACCTCCATAAACTCACACATCAAATCCGACACAGGAACTGCAACCGCAAACCCGCACGCCTTGCGCTCCTTCTTCGGTTTGTTCGCCTGCTTCTGCTCCTTCTTTAACATCATCTCATAAACATGATTCAACTTCTTTACCGATTTTTGATAATTTGCCTGCGCATTCTTCATCTCAACCAATGTCGCATTCACCTCTGCCACACATTCTGCCATTTTTTTCATACAAGAATCCATAATTATTATACCATTATGTGTAGGGATTTCTCTATGTAGATTTTCAGTCAATGAACCAAAACAAATATATTCTGTGCAAAATATATATTAAAATGCCAATCAAAGGAATCATATTTCTTTTAGTAATACTAATAATTGCTTGTGTTATGCATTCTTGGCAGAATAAAACCGCGTCCGAAAGTTTCTATGCTATGCCCCCACGAAATAAACCATCCACCAATATTGACCAACAAAACGCAATTAGAAGAAGACAAAACGCAAACAGAAATAAGACCTCCCCACCCAAAAAATAAACCATTGGTTTATTCTATAGAAAATTCCTGCGGACAATCATATTTAGATAAATCAATCGGCGAGTAAAACATAGACAAAGTCCTGTTGTCATATCTGCCAACAAACACATCGCCATCCTTCATATAAACCCAAGAATCGGCATCCGGATTCGCAGCAACATTCTGTATTTCTCTGCGTCTGCAATAACGCACAAACCCCTCAGAATCCAAATATTTCTGAAAATCTGCAGGATACATTTTTTGATACACGTGTAATTTCTCGTGTAGTAGAGTATTCACAAACTTATCATTATCCTTTATTATACTTGTGGGAATCACAATCACATCGCCTCGTGTATGAGGGAATCCATATTCATACAAGAAATCTCCTGAATCATCTACTATCGCAATCTTCCAAGGCAAATCATAAAATCGCGTCGGTGATACCCAATAATATTTATCTTTATCCAAACTCACTCTTTTTGTGCAATCATCAATAATGTCTCGCAGAAAATGCGCGTCGTTTACTCTTCGCCTACACAACATTTTTATTTTTTTTAAATATTCATCCAAGGTTTTCACACCGCGCGCCTTCAAATCCAAATCAGTAAAAGAATCATAATAATTGTCGGGGGGATTGTTCACAAGTAAATCAACAAGAGCACAATCGCCTGAGGACCCGCACTCTATAGAAACCACATTTGACGAAAATGCTTCGCTGACGCCAAAAAGGGAAGGCACCCTGCTCATACCCACCGAAGGTTGGTATTTGTTGCTGACGCCAAAAAGGGAAGGGGTCATAACGAGGGCGGAATCGCCCTCGGCACCGATTAGCGTCGCTAAGGGCACCTTCGGTGCCCTACTCATACCCACCTTCGGTGGGTATTTGTCGCTGACGCCAAAAAGGGAAGGGGTCATAGGGGAAACCGTAGGTTTCCCTATTTTCCCTATAAAAAAATAGGCAAAAACAACAAACAATAATAAACCAAACATATATAGTATGGATTCAACTTTTTTAGGTCAAGGAAGTTATGGATGTATTTATAAAAAAAAACTAAAATGCATAAACCATTCATTGCCACACACAGACAACGGCAGCAACGGCGATTCTCTCTCAAAAATCTATGCATCATCCTTTTTTGCAACCCGGGAAATAGAGATTGGCAAACAAATCATAAAAATACCTAATTATGAAAGATACTTTTCACCTGTATTGGAAAACTGCAATGCAAGTTTAGAAGAACTAGACAAAGAAGACATCGACAAATGCAATCTAATAACAAACAATCAAGACAGTAAAAATAACAAAGACATATATTTCACAACCACCACAAAATGGATAAAAGGACAAACCCTCCAAACATATTTAAAAGAATACAAATTGACAAATCAATCATCGCCTCACACCATAGACAATAAAATATTCTACATTTACACCTGTTTGATAAATAGCATAAAAATTCTAATAGAACATAATGTCATACATTTTGACCTCTCGGAAAGAAACATCATAATGGACGAAACCGACCGACCCATCATAATTGACTTCGGTATGTCAATCAAAAAATCCAACATCAAAACAATAGAGAATTTCAAATATGAATTCGGTCATTATTCCTTTTTGAAATATAAAACTCTCATTACAACCAGAGACAGTCTTAAAAAAGAAAAGAAAACAGACATCTATGAACCGTGGTGCGTAGAAATCATAATGCTCCTGTATTTAAATCAATTGGATAGTCCAAACATATTTGAATCATCACCGGAAAAACACATAAAAGAAATGAAATCTCTATCGGATGAATACATAGACCTGCTAAAATTGGAAAAAATCAACTTCACACAAGATGAAATTACCAAATACAAGAAATCCAAATATTCCCTGTATGAAAGTCTGTCAAATAAAACCACATTAGAAGCATCCAAAGAAATACTAAAAACCAGCACAAATTGGGATATATATGCAATTACCTTTATCTGTTTGAAACATCTGACACAAGCGCAAACACAAGCGCAAGCACAAGCGCAAGCACAAGCACAAACCACACAAATGATAGAGAAAATGAAATCAAATATAATGCAATAATTCAATAAAAAACATTTTTTTTGTTGAATAAATATCTCTACATTTTCTGTTCCAAATCATACACGCGTTTCTTCAAATCCTTAATTTCTCTTGTAAGAATACCAATAATTCCGGTATAATTCAACGACTGCATTTCCTCCCCATCCTTAATTCCATTCACTAAAAATGGATAATGCTGCTGCACATCGTGCGCAATAAATCCAATATCCTGTTTGCCAAGTCGCATATTAACATAAGACACTGGATTCAACACATCCACATTATATGACGCATCCAAAAGCAATACATTCTGTTTGATACGATAATCAGAAGTCGCATTAAATGATGCTGCCTGAATCACATCATCAGCATTTAAATTGCCACCAACATTTACATTACCACCAACACCCACCCCACCACTCACAATAACAGCACCTGTAGTAGTGCTTGTAGATTGGGTCGTCGAAGAAGTATTAATAATTCCAGAAGCATTTAAATTGCCACCAACATATACATTACCACCAACACCAACCCCACCACTCACAATAACAGCACCTGTAGTAGTGCTCGAAGATTGGGTCGTCAAAGAAGTATTAATAATTCCAGCAGCAATTAAATTGCCACCAACATTTACATTGCCACCAACACCCACCCCACCACTCACAATAACAGCACCTGTAGTTTTGCTCGTAGATTGAGTCGTCAAAGAAGTATTAATAATTCCAGAAGCATTTAAATTGCCACCAATATTTACATTGCCACCAATACCCACCCCACCACTCACAATAACCGAACCTGTAGTCGTGCTTGTAGATTGGGTCGTCGAAGAAGTATTAATAATTCCAGCAGAATAAATATTGCCGCCAAATCCAGCACCACCCGAAATCGTCAATGCACCTGTAATAGAACTGGTTGATGCCGTTGTCAATGAAGTGCTTAATCTTCCAGTAACAATAACATTTCCTGTTAAACTACCACCACCACCAGAAAAAAGCACATCGTCTTGATAGAGATCTCCATAAAAATAAATATTATTAAAAACACGCAAATTAGAATTACACGAAATATCCCCACCTACATATAACTTAGAACTAAGCGACACATCCCCGCCCACAAACAATCTGCTGTTAAGAGAAGTATCTGCACGATTCACCATCAATCCAATATGTGTTGTGTTACCACCAACCACAAGATTACTATTGAAAGAGGCATCGCCAACCACATACAATTTGGCACCGAGAGACACATCCCCGCCCACAAACAATTTGCTGTTAAGAGAAGTATCTGCACGATTCACCGTCAATCCAATATGTGTTGTATTCCCGCCAACCACAAGATTGCTATTCAAAGATGCATCGCCTAAAACAGTGATTTTGCCCCCAAATGATGCATCTGTGCTCACTGCCAATCCAGTAACACCAGTATTTATATAAACCCCACCTGCACTGCCTAATGTAATATCACCTGTAGTATAAGTTCCAAAATTCATTGAAACACTGGCAAAATTCACTCCCTGCCACGATGCCACTATCCACTGACTAACATCCGCACTCCACACCAAATTCACTGTTTGAAAAGAACTAGAAAATCGCATCTGTGTGCAATTGCTTCCATTAAATATTATATTTGTTCCCGTGGGACTCACATACAATCCACCTCCACCACCATTAGTTGCGCTATTTATTGTCAATGTTTGCCCCGCATAAGAACCATTAGTCAATATGAAATATGCTGTTGTGGAACCCGTTCCAGTTAATTCAATAATTGGTGTTGTTGCACTAATACTTGTTGGACTTCCAGATGTGGAACCAGTGACAACCGTTTTTTTTAAATTCATTGTTTTTGTCACAAATGTATTGCCACCAAACGATGCATCGCCACCCACGAGCAATTTGGCATTCAAAGAGGCATCGCTAACTACATACAATTTGGCACCAAGAGAAACATCCCCGCCCACAAACAATTTGCTATTAAGCGAAGTATCTGCACGATTCACCATCAATCCAATGTGCGTTGTATTCCCGCCAACCACAAGATTGCTATTCAAAGAGGCATCGCCAACCACATACAATTTGGCACCGAGAGACACATCCCCACCGACAAATAATTTACTGTTAAGAGAAGTATCTGCACGATTCACCATCAATCCAATATTTGTAGTATTTCCACCAACCACAAGATTGCTATTCAAAGAGGCATCTCCAACCACATACAATTTGGCACCAAGCGACACATCCCCGCCCACAAACAATTTGCTGTTAAGAGAAGTATCTGCACGATTCACCATCAATCCAATATGCGTTGTGTTACCGCCAACCACAAGATTGCTATTCAAAGAGGCATCGCCAACCACATACAATTTGGCACCAAGAGAAACATCCCCACCCACAAACAACTTAGAACTAAACGATACATCCCCGCCGACAAACAATTTACTATTAAGCGAAGTGTCTGCGCGATTCACCATCAATCCAATATGCGTCGTGTTTCCGCCAACCACAAGATTGCTATTGAAAGAGGCATCCCCAACCACATACAACTTAGACCCAAGAGACACATCTCTGCCAACAAATAAGTTGCTGTTAAGAGAAACATCGCCGACAACCCTCAATTTACCATTAAAAGACACATCTCTGCCCACAAAAATATTAGCATTAAAAGAAACATCAAATGTAACAGTATTGCTAAGATTTCCTGTAGGACCTTGTATTCCACCATATGATAAATCAATCCAAGTAGCAATTCCATTACCAATTTTAAATTGTTTTGTGTCAGATTCAACAGCAAGTTCTCCGTCTGCTAAAACAGGATTTGAACTAGTCCATTGCGAAGCAGTGCCTCTTCTAAATTGTAATTGAATAAATGGCATTATATATTTATATATATAATAGCAAATGATTTGATAAAAATAACGCCTCTATACAACACCTCCTGCATCCAATTTTGGACTACTCACAAAACTAGTTCCTGGGAATCCTCCGTCAAATCCAATAGCAGTTACCTGTTGTATTATTGCTCCGCCAATGCTCAAATTTCCATTAAATGATACATCGCCATTTACAACCAATTTTTTATTTATTGTCACATTATTGCCAAAGAAATTGTTTCCATTAAATGAATTATCTGATGACAGCAACAATGCACTACCATATGCATCAACATACGATTTTGTGGCAAATTGATTGCCTTGTGTCGGATATCCAACACCAGTCCAAGTAGGCAAATAGTTGGAAAATTGGTTATTGCCCGTCCAATTATTATTAGAACTAAGCAAAATCGTTCCGCCGCCCGTTAATAATGCATTATCCACATAGGATTTTGTAGTAAATTGATTGCCCAAAACAGCATAACCATCACCAGCACCACTCCATTGAGGCAAATAATTGCTAAAATTATTATTTCCCGACCAAGTATTATTAGAACTAAGCAAAATCGTTCCACCGCCGGTTTGAAGCGCATTATCCACATAGGATTTTGTAGTAAATTGATTGTTAAGTGTGACACTTCCCGTGCCAACAAATACAGGATATTTGGAAAATTCGGTGTTTCCAGAAACTGCCAAATTCCCATTAGCACTAATAGAATTATCAATCACTGTTTTGTCAAATGCCAAATCATATGTTATTCCACTAATCCGCTGATTAATTGTGGCAAAACTTTCATCCACATTTCCAGAAATGCTATTAAGAAAAATAAGCGACGATAAACTGACATCAACCATCTGCAACGAAGGATAAGATGTAACTGTAAAATGGTCATCATTTATCCCAAAATACAAACTGTTTGAACCATTATAAAAATTCAATGCGCGGTTTCGCAAATTCAAATTTCCGCTACTAATATCCACAAATCCATTCAAATATATATTTCCGCTCACATCCAATGCATAAGATGACCTCACGCTAGATGTTCCTAACCCAATTCGCGTTCCCATAATATTTCCTGTAATATCCACCTGCGCATTGCTTGTTACTGCTGCCTCCAATTTGTTAATGTATAACCCGGTCATTGACAATTTGCCATCAATTACCTGTGTATTAACCTGTGTCGCAGTTGTCACGGGATTTCGCATTACACGATTGTTTAAACTCGCGTCCAACAATTGAATGTCCGATATATCAACCACCCCACGCGCTACTGTGAAATTAGACCCATCCAAACTTGTTGTGGGAACAATTGTCAATATTCCTCTGCCCAAACCAGCAGGTAAAATCATCCCATTAGTATCAAAATTTACTGTATTAGAACTGCGAGGTGCTTTCAAAAAGAATCCAGTCATATTTGGATTGACCAATATTTGTCCTGCTGTGTCTGAACCGTCTTCGCGAATATATAATCCTGCCCCATACGATGATCCGGGCACACCTTCATCATTTAACAAAATATTTTTATTAAGAATCTCCAAATTTGTCTGATTCTGAAAAGTGACACTTCCAGGCAACAATAAATTTCCCAAAATATGCACACGACTATGAGTTTCCGAACCAATATAAATATCTACATCAGTACCTCTAGTAAGAGAGACCGAAGTGCCAATGCGTATTTCATCTGTATTGTCAGAAGACCCCATATAAATTTTTTTTGTATTTGTGTATCCAAAATGAATATGGTCGGTGCCATCTACCACATCCAAATAATTGTTAATATAAAGATTTCCATTCACATTTAAATCCTTTCCAATAGAGGCGCCGCCCTGAACTATAAGTGTCCCGCTACCCACACCATCACTATTGCGCGTCCCTCGCAAATCCATATTTCGCGCACTCACATCAAAAACATATAAATTAGCGTTAACCGACACATCGCTGTTCAAAAAGGTGTAATCATCCACAATCAGTTTTTCATTGATGCGCGCATTTCCCACTACAAACAAATTATTGCGCAAATTTGTATTGCCGCCAATTGCCGTGTTTCCCATATTGATTTCTGTCGCCACATTTGGAAAAACAGATATTGATTGACTATTTGTGAAAATATTGCCATTGTCATTAATATGAAAATCACCGGACATTATCACCGACCCAGACGCCTCCAACACATAATTATTGGCGCGATTGAAAAAATACGGCGCATAGAAATTCAACACCTTTGCACGACCCTGCTGCGTTCCACCAATAAATGATGTTATATCTCCCAAAATAGTAAATTCCGTCAAGTTGTCAACAGCATAAATGTTGGACAAAGACAATCCACTAATAATGGACCCATTGCCCATTGCATCCAATTCTGTATGACTAATTGTTTTCCAATTCACAAATCCATCGACTGAATACATCACCAATCCATCATTGCCAACTGCTATTGCAAAAATTTCACTAAAAACATAAACCGAATTTAAAAATCCCCCGATAGAGGTTATAGGAGACAACCACGCATCCGTTATGGATGATGCGTGCACATATTTCAATACACCATTGCCAACCGCAACAGAATGATATTTGCCATCGGACCCATAATACACAGACACATCTGCAAATACATTACTTGTGAAAAATCGCGCACCTGCATTAATAACACCACCAGTGCCCAATGTATATCCCTGTATGCCCCCGTCACCAACCATATAAACCACATTTTGATATCCATCAACTGCAAAAATATTGCCAAGTCCCGAATTGTATTGAGTAACAATCACTGTTTGAACACTATTCATATTTGTGAAAGCAGTCGTGTCAATAAATTTGCCACCACTTAAACACAAAATAGTATTGGAATGCGCAGTATTGGCAAAAATCGCGACAATATTAAAATTGGTGGTCACATTGTATGAAACCTTTGTCCAACTCACGCCACCATTAATTGTGTAATAGAGAAATCCACCTTGCCCACCAATCACCACAAAATTATCCGAAAATGCGTGAATCGCATAAAATAATGATGTCACCGATTCCAATGAAGAATCCGGCAATCCTGTTGATGCCAAAATAATACGAGTCCGCGTCCAAGTATATCCACCATCCAGCGTCTTCAAAAAATAGCGTTCATATGTAGGAGAAATTACATTCAAAATAGCATTAAATGGCGACCCAATCGCATATCCAATTTTTCTGTCATAAATAGAGAATTTCATAGCAAAGATTTGCATAGAAACATCAAGACCAACCAACAATTCTTGATGTATCATCTTGGTTGGTCCATTTACATCCAATACATACCTGTTTGAATCATCCACATTTTTAGACACACGGTGTTTATTTATTCCGATAGAGGTTTTCAAATATTTGTCCAAATCACCCGAAAAAATATTCATCGAAGGATATTTCTCAACGCCATTTACCAAATTCATAGACCCCATCAATTGACCTTCAAATTCGCCTCCTCCCACAGCAAATCCATTGCCCATTTCATTTGTTGTTCTCATAAATGCATTTGACGACACATCTTTTGATATTAGTGTCAATGGTGTTCCTGTTTGAAATGTGGAATCCATATAAACATCCTGCAAATAGACTTCGTCAGAAACCCCTCTATCGTAAATCACCACAGAATCAGTGTCGTTGCCGGGCAGCACCACGCCTTGGTGAGTCAAGTCACTGCTGAATATGGTGCGCGGGCGCACATTCATCGTATTGGTAACATCAATATAAAATTTTCCGTTTTCACTGTAACGCAACTGGGCATCAAATGTGCCAGTCCCAACAGAATTCATCGCATTATCAACAAACATATTAATATAGGCATTGCCGGAATCAACACCGGCAACAATACCTTGTGAATTAACATTTTGTGCATAAATATTACGATTCTCTATTGTGGAGGTTTTCATTGCCACTGTTTGAACACGATCGCTGCTTATGTCAATCGTTGCCAATGGATTGAATTTATTGAACCCGAACCCACCATTTATGGCATTTAATAATGTATTGCCACAAGGGTCAAAATACACACTGTTTGCAAAATATGCATCATTTAATACAACTAAATTGCCATACAAATTTGTATCTTTGGAAACGGAAAATTCTCCAATAAGTGTCGTGTCCTTTCCCACAATTAAATTGCCACACAAATCAGTATCTTTGTAAATAATTGCATTGTCTTTGACACGGAGACCACCACAAATGTCCCAGTCACCAAGATAGAATTTGCGAAGAGAGAAATTGTCTGTAACTAAGGATTTAACAGTTAGATTATTTGTTTTTTCCAATTGACTTGTTCCTCCATATTTTTTCCATCCGGACATATTTATACTATATAATTATAGATATAGTATAGATATAGTATATTGAACCCAATCACAGACGCTTTCGTGTTTTGTTCTTAATAGTCTTGTGTTTTGATTTTTGTAAGAAATTTTTAATTGCAGGCGCATCCTCTATCAATGTGTCCACAATTTGCTGATAAAAATTTCGGAATTCATTGCGCCGTCTTCTCATCTCATCAATAGAGAACCACGCAATCTCTATCTTTTCAAATAATTTTGTATCGTTCAACATCTTTTTATTCATCCTTTCCCACAGGAATTTGTGATTATTATTGTAATATATCGGCAACTGGGCATCATATGGAAAATTGAAAATATGCATATTATATGTATCCACCGTCTTTTTGTAATATCCCCCCTGTTTCTTTATAAATGACCTTAAATCTTTATTGTCACCCAAAAATCCGGTCAATTCCTCGCCTCCTTCTCTTAATGCCGTTTCATATATATCTTCGCCGGTTTCTACTCCGCCACCAAAATCAGACCACCCAGGCGTATCGGCAAGACTATTTTCCTTACCAAATAAGAAATACAATACACCTTTATGAACACACGCTGGCAATACACTTGAACCAACCATATTATATATAACACGCAAACCTTATTCACAAATAACTCTTAAATTCACCACAAAATCGCCACCATTCATATTTATCACATTTCCCGCGTCGTCCAACAACTGCAATTGCAATCTCTGAATATTAATCTTTTCTAAATATTTTCGCACTTCTGATACAAGAAATCCATTGCCGTGACTTGCGGCAATCGTTGTTCCGAAACCAGTATCCGGCACACTCACTCTTGCTATGATATTCTTATTCAAATTGGAATTCTGACTGGGCACATAAAAAGCATTCATATTACTACTGTTTGAAAACTCATTCAATGCAATGTAAATGTGTCGGGGATACTTCAATAGAGAAACGCCCTCCGAAATTATCACAGGAACAGAACTACTAATACTGTATGAATTATTGCGAAATCCGAGCAACCATCCTAAACCATTTGGACCATTAAATGAAATATCATAGGAATACAATGTAGTGCTAAATACGCCTCTATTGCCACTAATATTAAATGACACATCCGATGTTAAAAATCCTGAACCGATGGCGTTCATTTTGGAATTAATTGCTGATGCCAATGAAGATATACTAGTATAAAATCCGGGCGTAATAGAAATATTGTAAGTGGATACAATAGGACTCGTGATTTTAATTGCAAAAGTATTATTGTTTGAATCAATGTTGAAAAATGTAATGGGAATATCGGCAGAATCAACCTCTATTGATTTGACTTCGGAAATCTTCTCGCCGAGAACTAAATTAATGTCAGCATTTAAATTAAATATATCCTTTCTGAATTTTGTGTCAATAGAGACAATGCGTTCTTTCAATGGTTTTGATACATTCTCAATAATCATATGACTATCTTGTTGTCTGACTGATGGACCCATTATCATATTTTTATTATCAAAATATAAACTCATTATATTATTATAAATTATTTTTATTGCAATGGTGCAGACGCAACACGCTTGGTCGCATATCCTTCATACAGACCCAATTGATTTAATACAATGACAAAAATAAGAACACCAATTATAGCAAATGCCTTGGATACATTGTGTTTGTTGGAAAAGAACGCGCGAAAATGTTCAAACATTATATAAAATAATGCATTATTTTATGCTACCACAATTAGAACAACCTTTTGCTTTAATTGCTTCGAAAATATTATAATGAATGGCACCGCGACTCTTGATGAAGGTAGACCTTAGTGGTGCTTTCACGGGCGCAGGTGCTGGTGCTGATACAGGTGCTGATACAGGTCTTTTAATAACAGGAAACATTATATTATAAAATGTCAAATAACTTGCATTTTGTTACACATCTGAAAATTGATTCAAATTCTCAAAACAAATTCTCAAAACATAATAATACAAACAAATAATAATGGATCCAAATCCAACACCCGAAGTATTCCACACCTGCCGTTGGTGTAATCGCGATTTCACACATAAACCGCAATATTCAGAACACATTATTTCCTGCAAATTCTTAAAAGAACGCGCTAAAGAACGCAATACTGTTCTGGACCTTACAGATGATGATATTCCCAACAATCGTATGCTGTATGAACTGGTGAAACATCTAGCACAAAAATGCGACACATTGGAAAAAAAAGTGGAAAAATTGCAAACTGCCGCACGCCGTGATAAACGCAAAATAGATATCATACAATATTTGTGCGCCAATCATAAACAAGAAACAACATATAAAAAATGGCAAAAATCATTGGAAATAAAAAAAGAACACTTAGATGCCACCATTGACCGAAACATTATCTCAGGGGTGTGCAGTGTCATACAAGATTGTCTTCCAAATCTACACAATCTGCCGATTGCTGCCTTTTCGCACAAACATAATACATTTTATATGTATGAATCCCAAACGTGGACTATGATGACAGAAGATGCAGTAAATTCCCTGTTTGACACCATATCCAATAAAATATCACGAGCATACAATAAATGGGAAGCAAATATGCCAGAAGATAATACAGAAGAAAATGAAAATAAAAAAAATTATTACAAATCCAAGATTTTGGGATTATCAATTTGTGATGATACCAAATATAGAAGATTCACAAACTGGTTGTTTAATCATTTGAAAAAAAATATCAAAAGTATTACGGAATATGAGTTCGACTAAGGAAACCTACGGTTTCCTTATGATCCTTCCCTAAGGGGAACCAAGGTTCAAGATGACACTTCGTGGCATCGAGAAGTGGAACAACCAGAGGTTGCTCCACGTGTAACTGCCTGCGGCAGTTATACCATCTTGCTTCGCATTACCGATTAGCGACGCCAAAAGAGAAGGATGTGGGGAGATGCTTAATTGTATTTTTTTACAGCGTTAGGGAGGTCCGCAGGACCGAGCAACGCTAATCGGTGCCGAGGGCGATTCCGCCCTCGTTTATAGGCACTCCAAATCAATCATCATCGGTTTTGCCTGTGATTTGATTTCCTCCTTTTTTTTCGTATCTGCCACAAAGAAACTAGTAATTTGTCTATGTGTTGTCTCATCTGCCTGGGTCTGCGTCTCGGCATCCACCTTGGCATACTTTTTCTTACTCGCCTGCACCTTCTTTTTTTCCACACTCTTAATCTCATTTGAAACCAACATTTCCTTTCTGTATTGAAACAAATCCATAATTTCCTTCTCTATAAAAGGCACCTTAATAATCTGATAATTCTTATTGCAATTCTCCGGATGCAAACACACCAAACATAATCCAACCACCTTTCTGCCATATTTTTCCTCTATGATTGCTCTATATGTATTCAATTGCAATGTGTAGTGCCAAAAATTCGTATCCGGCAAATGTCGAATGCACGGCGTCACTGCAGTTGTGCCATACATATTTTCACTTACAATTTCCTTACAACGTTTCCAATCATAAATCAACAAGGTCCCATCAGGATTCACATACACCATATCCACCGAACCAGCAATCTTCAATTCTTCGTGAAATATAGTCCATTCAGTTCTGTATGGTTCCAATTCAGGATTCTCTCTCACAAAATTCTGGAAATATTTATACTCGATGCTGTCGTTTTCAACAGGCAATTTGTTATAATAACACTCAATGTCAAAATGCATATTTGTTCCAGAACCTGCTGCACTATCTCTATTGGCATTCCACGAATCCTTGATTTCCTGCGCAGTCATCATATAATACTTGTATGATGGGTCCTCCTTGTGCTTCTTGCTGCTCACAATATTCTTTATGATCTTATCCGCATCAAATTTGGGAAAATGCATATGATTCCAAGTAGTAACAGATGTAAAAGTGCGGTCGCCATTGACAGTGTAAATGTGGGTTTCTTCCTCAAACTGGATTGCCGCATCGCGAATATGAGCATTTTTCTGTGCAAGATAAGTGGGTTTTCTAATTACTGTTGTCATTCTTTATTATTTGTATAGTTTATTGTGTTTTGTTCAAATGGTTTTCACAGGGGTTCAATTTTTCGAGGGCGCAATCGCCCTCGGCACCGATTAGCGTTATTCGGTCCCAATGGGACCTCATTAACGCAGTTAATATATTATTTGCAATGCGTCGGCGTGGGCAAAGGACGCAAAGCGTCCAACCGTTGCCCACGCTGATGCTAATCGGAGTCGAGAGCGATTGCGCCCTCGAAGGAGGGATCTTAAGGGAACCATTGGTTCCCTTAAAGGGATATAGAAAAATAACAATATGAAATATTATGTATATGAAAAATTCAAACAAGGCAAAAATCAATTATGTTGGATTTCTTCAAACCCTAATTAGAAGCATCATTTTCTCTATCTTCTTCTTGAAAAATCTATCCACAAAAACCTTTTATAAAATCAAACACATTCTGTATCCAACCATTCCACCCCCTCCCCAAAATACTGAACCCGATTTCGAAGAATCATATAAAAAAGATATCGATTTCTACAAAACAATGACACCAACATATGCAAATTCAAATATAAATGCGGACCTGTATGACAATAGTGCCCGCAAAACTCTATTTGCCGAAGAAAACAATCAAACAGAGAAATTATGGAAATCACGAATCCTGTTTGAAAATACTTATCGCGGAAATATTATTATGTATTATGATGCATTCAGAATGTCGTTTGCTTATTATAGTGATGAACAAATAGTCCCATACAAGGCATTGTATCACGCAGCACTCCGTTATGTTGTGAAATTCCGATGCCGAAATTTTTTCATTGATATGGACACCTTTCCTGAGAATCCAATGATAGAGATTCTTAAAAAAGAAGATGAACAATTAAAAACAAAAACGCAAATGCAACATCACGGAGAATCTAGACCTAAATCTGCCAATCCTAACCCGAATCCTGTATTTGCCAAATTGAAAACTTATAATACAGAGACAGCAAAACAAAACAAACCGAAACACCCCTTCTCTAATAAATTTGTGAGAATCGGTAAAATGTGCGAATTCAATATTCTGCAAAAACCTCCTAATAAAAAAATAGAGGCAGTAAATTCTCTATTGTTCAGCGATAAACCGATGAATGTTGTCACCGATTTTTTTGACGATGCCGACGACGACCTTTCTATAAAAGAATCCACAACAGAAAAAATCCCCGATTCAAATAACCCCTTTTCCGAGAATCAACCAAAAATGACAAGTTATCAACTATTTAAAATGATGTCCAAAACAAATGCATAAACATCTATTGTTTCTTTTGCAATTCCTCTTTTTCCTCTTTTTTTTGCAACCACTCCAAATAATCATTGCTTTTTTCTAATGTGAATAATGTGCCCAAATGCCCCTTGGCAATATTATAAGCAATCAATTCCTTCTCGTCAAGTGATTTCAAATATTCCTGTGTGTAATCCATTTTATAAAATATATCAAATTATGTTTGAAATATTTTGAACCCGAAACACGGTCAATTTTCCAAGAATGCAAAATCCCCATCCAACCCTAAAAATATGGGGTCTTCAGTATATTATTATTTACTATGTATGCCACATCATTTGCAGTGCAAGATTGATTCATTATGAAAATGCGTTCCTCTTGCGTGTCTGGTCCCACCTTCTTTGCTATATTACATAATGTGCGCGGTTTGCTAAATATTCGCGCACCTTTAAGTGTTCTAAGCATCTTACAAGCATCATCCACAATAGGTTGTGGGTCTTCTGGTTCAGGACAATAATCCTCTATTTTTTTTAAATTTTTGCGTTTCAAACGGTCAATATATGCACCCTGATTATTTTTATTATGAGCACCATCCGGTTTCACAACATTGTATGAAGTTCCCAACATTCGTTTTGCCAACATACCTTTTGTATTCAAAACCGACGGTTTCACAACAGTTGAATCTTCTAAAACATTCAATTCGGATGGAACAATATCAAAATCATTGCAACATCCACTATAATTCTTAGCAACACTACCTTTGTGAGGTGTATGAATTAAATGGCGCGACTGCAAGGTCTGACCAATATAACCCTGATTGCGTGTAGTGCCATTTATAGAAAATTGGGAAGAACCACTGCTAAGATTTTTAAGTGCTGCCGATTTTCTTTTTAAAGCAACAATAGACATATTATAATATATCACAATTTTATTTCTTCAACTCTTGAATCTCTCTCTTCAACTCTTTAATATCCTTCTTCAAATCCTTGATTTCTCTTGTAAGAATACTAATAATGCCAGTGTAATTCAATGTCTGCAATTCGGCACCATCCTTTTCACCAGTGACCAAAAATGGATAATGCTGTTGGACATCGTGAGCAATGAAACCAAGGTCTTGCTTTCCAAGTTTGGAGTTTGTGTAAGAAACAGGGTTCAACACATCAACATTAAAAGTTCCATCCAATGGCAATACATTCTCTTTGATTCTGTAATCAGATGTGGCATAATAGATTGTTGCAGTTACATTTCCGCCAACCGACAGATTTCCATTCATCGAAGCATCACCAACCACATACAACTTAGACCCAAGCGAAACATCCCCACCAACAAACAAGTTGCTATTAAAAGAAACATCATTAACAACACGCAGTTTTCCGCCAAACGAAACATCTCTGCCAACAAACAAGTTGCTGTTTAATGAGGCATCTCCAACAACATACAATTTGGAACCAAGCGAAACATCCCTGCCAACAAACAAGTTGCTGTTTAATGAGGCATCACCGACCACAATCAAGTTTCCACCCATAGAAATGTCATATTTCATTCGGTCTGTGATTTGCAATGATGAATTTTTAATAATATATGTTCCGGCTGCGCTACTAGTGGCAATTCGCGAACCATCACTACTTATGCAACACATTAAACCCGGCACAGAACCCATTGCTGTCCAAGTTGTGCCAAAATCTTGTGAATAATATGCCGTTCCACCACCATTTGGCGCAGCAACCATAAATTGTCCTGTATGAGACATTGATGTGAAATAAAGATTACCAGCATTTAATGATGTTGCTGCAAATGAAACACCAAAATTGGTTGATAAATAATTTCCGTGCATCACATATTGACCGGTTGCAGACATTCCCAATTTATTATTACTATCACTGCTTGAACCAGTATTAACTGATGTCCAAGTCACACCATAATTTCGAGAAATGTAAATAGTTGCAGTGCCAGTAGTAACTGCCATAAATTGTCCGGATTTTGACATTGCATTCCATCTGTATGTTGTAACTCCTGATGGCAATCCACGAGAATTGTGAATGTTAGTAAATGTAACACCATAATCAGTTGATAAATAAACAATATTAGATGCAATTGATGTCAAAACATATTTGCCATCTTGTGAAACCGAAACACCCCATCCACTAATACTTGGATTAGTCCAAGTTGCGCCATAATCAGCACTTCTTCTGAATCCACCTAATCCACCAAAGTATTGATATTTACCATCCGAAGACATAGCAACAGAACCTTTATTACCAACACCAACATCTATAGTTGTAAAAGTTACACCATAATTAGATGATGTAATTAACGAGTTAGTTGCCCAACTTGAAGCAGTTATATATTTGGAATCACTTGACATTGCAATTCCTTGCATACTTATTGTATTTGCAAGAACAGCATTCTGTCCAAAATTATCATAAGTTGTTATTGCCATATTGGTCTGTGTGTAATCAACTGGGTTTCCATTGTTAAATATTGTGGTTCCATACAAAATTCCATTTACTGACACATCTTTGGCAACATTCATATTACCATTTAATGAAGAATCATTTTGAACAAGCAGAGTGCTTAATGTCAAACTGCCGCCAAAAGAAAAATTATTTGCCACATACAAATTGCCTCCGAAAGAGACATCCGAACCCACAAACAATTTGCTGTTAAATGAGGCGTCGCCGACCACACGCAGTTTTCCACCAAGAGAAACATCCCTGCCAACAAACAAGTTACTGTTTAATGAAGCATCACCAACCACATACAATTTGGCACCTAGAGAGACATCCGACCCAACAAATAAATCATTGTTAAGAGAAACATCGCCGACCACATACAATTTAGAACCGAAAGACACATCACTGCCCACAAATAATTTACTATTCATAGAAACATCCGAACGATTAATCATTGTTCCCACAAGTGTGGTTGTTCCGCCAATTGCAATATTGCTATTAAGAGAGGCGTCGCCGACCACATACAACTTGGAACCAAATGAAACATCTCTGCCAACAAATAAGTTGCTGTTAAAAGAAACATCATTGACAACACGCAGTTTTCCACCAAGAGAAACATCCCTGCCAACAAACAAGTTACTGTTTAATGAAGCATCGCCAACAACATACAATTTGGCACCGAGAGATACATCCGAACCAACAAATAAATCATTGTTAAGAGAAACATCGCCGACCACATACAATTTAGAACCGAAAGACACATCA
>JACCDK011214105.1_pt1 | contig 19356 bp, 14 predicted proteins | sample 7445871 | NCBI WGS metagenome assembly JACCDK01 (sample SAMN15323436, study PRJNA562643) | freshwater metagenome | isolation source: river surface water | place: USA:Blue River Watershed | collected 2017-08-15
CAAAAGTCAAGGCAAGGAGGAAACGCTTACTCTAGTTGGTTCAAAAGGGAAACAAGGCGTGCCACAAAGCGTAAAAATTGGAAAATTAGAATTTACTTTATTTTTTGGTAGCAAAATTTATACTACTCCGTTTTCGATCGCTTTAGATGACTTTGTTGCCGATAAATACCCAGGAACCGATAAAAGTTATTCGGCTTTTAAAAGTAAAATTACTTTAGAAGATACCCAAAATAAGATCAAACGTAAAGACAGCATATTTATGAATCACGTGCTTGATTATGAGGGATACCGTTTTTTTCAAGCAGGTTTTGATCCCGATGAGAAAGGCACCCAATTGTCGGTAAGTCATGATTATTGGGGTACATGGATTACCTATATTGGTTATTTTTTATTGTATTTAGGTTTGATGGCGATACTATTCAATAGCCATACGCGTTTTGCCAGTTTGAAAGAGAAGTTGGAAAAAGTGAAAGCCAAGAAAAAAGCATTTTTAGCACTAATCTTGTTGTTCTGCGCACCTGCTTTTTCTCAAAATAACACTCCGCCAACAAAAGAAGCTGCTTTGAAGTTCCTCAAAGAACATTTGGTTACTGAAGATCATGCGGCCGAGTTTGGAAAATTAGTCATTCAGGATGCTGGGCGCATGAAGCCGCTCAATACATTTTCATCGGAATTGCTTCGAAAAGTATCTAAAAGCGATACGTATGAGGGCATAAATTCGGATCAAGCCTTAATTTCGATGACGCAATTTCCAGAATACTGGTATAATTTACCCATCATCTATTTAAAGCGAGGTAATGATAGTATTCGTAAAATAATTGGCATTGAGAAAGATGCAAAATATGCACCGTTGGTTTCCTTTTTTGACGAAAAAGGAGGCTATAAATTGACAAACTATTTAGATGCCGCATACAAAGAAGCCGTACCCAATCAATTCCAAAAAGATTTTATTGAAGCGGATAAAAAAGTGAACTTATTTTATTCGGCTTTAAGCGGACAAATATTAAAGGTATTTCCGGTTCCAGGTGATGATTCTAACAAATGGTTGTCGTATCTCGAAATCAGTCACCCCACGGGAACAGCTCTAGACTCTATAAAAAATATAGTTCCATTTTATTTAAATGCCGTAGATCGGGCAACGGTGAGTGGCGATTATAAATTACCCAATAGCTTGCTCAAAGGGTTAAATGCCTATCAAAAGAAATATGGAAAAGCCGTTATGCTTTCCGATCGTAAAATAAGTTCAGAAATTCTGTACAACAAATACGATATTTTCAAACGTTTATTTTATTTGTACCTGTTGGCGGGTGTCTTAATGCTAGCGTTTTGTATTGTTCAAATATTTAAGGATACCCGATTTATTCGAACCACCATTACGGTTTTTAATGGATTAATCGGTTTGTTTTTTGTATTGCATACTTTGGGATTGGCTGTTCGATGGTATATATCCGGACATGCGCCTTGGAGTGATGCTTATGAAAGTATGATATATGTGGCATGGGCTACAATGTTTTTCGGTCTTGCGTTTGGAAGAAAATCAAAGTTAACGGTAGCTTCTACTACATTTGTAGTTTCAATTATTTTGATGGTAGCACATTGGCAATGGATGGATCCTTCCATAGGTAACTTACAACCTGTTCTGAATTCCTACTGGTTGATGATTCACGTAGCAGTGATTGTTGCCAGTTATGGTCCTTTTACCTTAGCAATGGTGCTTGGTTTGGTTGCTTTGTTTTTAATGATATTTACCACTGCCAAAAACAAAGAGAAAATCAAATTGAGCATTGACGAAATCACTTACATTAACGAAATGGCTTTGACTGTTGGATTGGTCATGTTAACCATTGGGAATTTTCTTGGTGGACAATGGGCCAATGAAAGTTGGGGACGTTACTGGGGTTGGGATCCAAAAGAAACGTGGGCGTTGATTAGTATTATGGTGTATGCATTCGTAATACACGCGCGTTTTGTACCGGCTTTACGTGGGCGTTGGATTTATAATGTAATGAGCGTATTAGCTTTTGCATCCATATTGATGACCTATTTTGGCGTGAATTTTCACTTGAGTGGATTGCACAGTTATGCTTCGGGAGAAAAACAAAATGTTACGTATTATTTTATAATCTTGGCAATAGTACTAGTAATCGCTGCGATTGCATACATTCCCTATAAAAAGCATTTAAAAAAATAATTTTATGAAAAAATCATTCGCACTATTTACGGTACTAACTTCATTATGGAGTTGTCAAAATCAAGCTCAGCAAACAACTGTTAATCCCACCGAAATTCCTATGAAAAAAGAAACCATTTACCAATTTAATGTACAAGACTTATCTGGAAATGCATTTGATTTTGCAGCCCTAAAAGGAAAGAAAATTATGATTGTAAACACGGCTTCCGAATGTGGGTTAACACCACAATATGAGCAGTTACAAGCAGTTTATGAAAAATATAAAGATCAAAATTTTGTAATTGTAGGGTTTCCGGCCAATAATTTTGGATCGCAAGAACCGGGAAGTAACGCGCAAATAGCTTCGTTTTGTCAAAAAAATTATGGTGTAACCTTTCCTATGATGGCTAAAATTTCTGTAGAAGGAAATGATCAACATCCCGTATATCAATTTTTAACCCAAAAGGCTAAAAATGGATTGGAAGATAGCGAGGTACAATGGAATTTTCAAAAATATTTGATCCATGAAAATGGAGAACTAGCGAAAGTGATTTCGCCACGTGTGTTGCCTACTGATTCAGAGATCATCAATTGGATAGAAGGGAAATAAAGATTGATCAGTGTTCAGTTTCTAGTATTCAGTTTGTGCTTTTTACTAAATACTGTTGACTGCATACTTATTTTAAAGCATTTTCTGTACTATGACCGAATGCAACCATCGGTCAAATTTGTAGCCTGATTCTTTGATGAAACCGACTTCTTCAAAACCAAATTTTTTGTGGAAGTCAATACTGTTTGTGTTTTCAGAATCGATAACACCAATAAGCGTATGTAGTTTTTGTTGAGAAGCTCGTGCGATCAGTTCAGTCAAGATTAATTTCCCTATGCCTTTGCCAATATAGTCTTTGTGTGCATATACCGAATGTTCAGCCGTAAATTTATAGGCTTCTCGGAAACGGAATTCACTATAATATCCAAATCCAACGATGGTTGCATTATGTTCTGCAACCAGCACAGGATACCCTTTCTGAAGTTTTTCTTCAAAAATAGCTTCTTGTGCAGCTAAGCTGCGCACATTGTAATCGTATAAAGCTGTTGAATTTAGAATCGCATCGTTGATGATCTCTAAAATAGCACTGCAATCTTGTTTTTGATAGTCTCTAATTATTATCTGCATTTCGTAAAGAAATTATGGGGTAAAAGTACTAAAAACCTTTTCAACTTCGTAACTTTGTCATTCAGTTATTTATTAAAAATGAGGTACCCAAAAATTCCTTTGGCGCAAAGCATACTTGAAATTTGCCAACACAAAGGAGTGAAACATATCGTAATTTCTCCGGGCTCTAGAAATGCACCATTGACTATTGGGTTTACAAATAATCCCTATTTTACTTGTTATAGTATAGCCGATGAACGGTCAGCTGCTTTTTTTGCTCTTGGAATTGCACAACAACTGCAACAACCTGTTGTAGTCGTTTGTACCTCTGGTTCGGCGGTGTTGAATTATTATCCAGCATTTGCCGAAGCATTTTACAGTCAAATACCTTTAGTGGTACTATCGGCAGATCGGCCCCAACATAAAATAGACATCGGTGACGGACAAACCATCCGGCAAGAAAATGTATTTGCAAACCACAGTTTGTTTAATGCCAATTTGAACGAATTGCCTTCGGAAGCCAATGATGCACTGATTCAACAAGCCCTATTCGTGGCGGTACAGCAAAAAGGACCGGTTCACATTAATGTACCATTTGAAGAGCCGCTATATGAAACCGTATCAGCGCCAACCTACACTGCTAAATTGATTAATTTACCACTTGATAGTGCTGCGTTTGTTTTAGAAGATTCGTTATTGGATGCTTGGACAACAGCCACGAAAAAAATGGTTTTGGTGGGTGAGTTGGCCCCCAATGTTTTACAACAAGAGTGGATAGCGCTTTTAGCCAATGATCCTAGTGTTGTGGTGTTGACCGAAAAAACATCCAATCTACATCACGATTCTTTCATGGATCAAATCGATACCTTAATTACACCTTTTTCAGAAGCGGATTTCAAGGCTTTTCAGCCCGATTTATTACTTACTTTTGGTGGTATGGTGGTTTCCAAGCGTATTAAATCTTTTTTACGAAACTACAAACCTTCACTACATTGGCATGTAGATACTATTCGTGCCTACGATACCTATGGTGCGCTAACCAAACATGTTAAAACAGATATTGCCACTTTTTTGAGTACCGTTTTGCGCCATAAAGCGGTAGAAAGTAATTATAAATCATCCATAGCATCCATTTGGAAAGATCGATTAATTCAACAGAATCGCTATACGCAAATGGCTCCTTTTTCTGATTTCAAAGTGTTTGATTTTATTTGTCAGAAGCTACCAAAAAATAGTCAATTACAAGTTAGTAATAGTTCGGCGATTCGATATATTCAACTATTTTCTATGGATCCAAGCATAACGGTATATTGTAATAGAGGCACTAGTGGCATTGATGGAAGTACGTCTACGGCAATTGGAGCTTCCGTTGTAAATGGGTTACCTACTTTTTTAGTTACAGGCGATATTGGTTTTTTATATGACAGCAATGCGCTTTGGAATAATTATATACCTGCTAACTTTAAAATTATTCTTTTAAACAATGGTGGAGGAGGTATTTTTAGAATTTTACCTGGACATGAAGAAACGCCTACATTCAATACTTTTTTTGAAACTTCGCACCAACTGAATGCTTCCCATTTAGCAAAAATGTATAGATTGGCCTATTTTAAAGCACAAGATGAAAATTCTTTAGCAATTCAATATACTGCTTTTTTGTCCGAAAATGAAAAGCCGAGTATTCTCGAAATTTTTACGCCTGAAAAATTGAATGATCAAGTCTTATTAGATTTCTTTAGGAAGTTAGTATAACGTTATTATTCTACTCGGATATACTTAGCTTTACACGTCTCAATGAAAGGGTAATTGATGATCAATTCATTTGCAGTAATTTCATAGGTCAACTGCAGTTGATTGCAATTGGATGTTCTGATACTTCGATTAATCCTTGAATACGTTCCAGTTGTTTGTGTGACAGAATTTGTGGATAAATCGCATAAGTTTCCCCTGCAGCTTACCGTACCATTTGCATCAAATGTTACTGTTTTAGCACTAACTACCGGTTGAAAAGTGCCGCTGTTATCACCAGGATTAAGGAGTATTTCAATTAGTTGCCAAGTACCAACTTCAGTTTGATCTAAAGCCACTTCCTCGGTACTTGAAGTGCAAGAGTACAATAGAAAGAAAGAAAAAACAGCAAAAAATATTTTTTTCATTAGGATTTTGATAGATGAATTGGTTTAACAAAATTACAAATAAAATATGGATAGTAATTTACATTTCTATTTGAATTAAATTATAAAAAAAAAGCACTGATATTCAGTGCTTTTATAATTGAAAAATGAAAGGAGTATTACATACCTCCCATTTGCATTTGTTGTTTGAATTCTTCCATAGTTACTTTGGTGTAGCCTTCACCAGAAATTATAAAACAATCTTTAGGTAATTCTTTAACAAATGAGGTTGCCGTCATGATCATTTCGCCTTGTGGTGTATTAGTAATAATTTCTAAAGGATAACCCGCTAGTTTTATTTTGGTTTCTTTAATTGGTGTTTGTGGTGCTATAGCTTCCGTAATATAAAAAGCATTTGAAGTTCCATCAGCCATCTTAACATTTGCTTTATAGCATTTGAAACCCACAATTTCTTTTACGTCATTTTTATCATAAGAGACATCAGTTGCATTTTCCAAACTTCCAATACCGTTATTATTTTTTAAGGCTTCTTCTCCAGCTTCAATAATTTCATATTTCGTACCCATTACTTCAACAGCCATTTTACTATCTTTAATGTTACCAATAGGAGTAATAGTTTTCATCATCATCATGCCACTCATCATATTCATTTCTGTAGCTTGTGTTTTTTCGTCAAAATGAATGGTTAAAGTACTTTCTCCCATCATTGCGGCCGCTTCATCGTTTCCAGTTAAGGCTAATTTATAAGTAACAGATCCTTTTTTTAAAGCTTGTGCATTCATCAACAATCCAGCAAGAAGTAGGATAGCGAATGATATTTTTGTAAGGTTTTTCATTTGATTAGGTTTTAGATATGTAAAGGTACTCATTAATTATTTTGCATCTCATACAACTATTGAATTTTTTTAAGCAATACTTTTTCTTGTGTAAATTGATAGGCTGCATCTAAAAAAGCAATCATTTTTTTCCAATTTGCATTCGGTTCATAGGAATTCTTATATTTTTTTGTAGAAATAATAGTCAGTTTGTCTTCTTTGATTTCTGCTTTGCTATGAAAACTTCCAGTCTCGTTCTCTACGGAAACATTTAATTTATCTAAACCACTTAACGCATACCCTTGAGGAATATTAAGTTCAATGATGTATTCAAAAGTTCGGGGAAATTGAGAATAAATATTATTGGTTCTGTCGTGTTCTTTATCTTCAATATCCACTTGAGAACTGATGAATTTTCCAATATCTAAAATATAGTTATTGCCCGCTTTTTTAATAAAATTGGAAGTGATGTTGAAATTTTCAGTGAAAACTAGAGGATCGTTGATACCAAATCGACCGCTTTTATTAATGGTTAAATCATGTTTGTCTACTTTAACATCGCATTCGTCTTCAATCTCTTTTTTGAATTTTTCTACTTGATTTTGTTTGTATTTTTCAATTAATGCGGCATATTCTTTTTTATATTTTTCTTTATCTTTTTTATTACGTACCAATTCTAAAACGGAACTCGTACCATATTTTTCATAATCTTCATTAACATAGTCATAAAAGAAAATTTTATTGTCGTGCTCAAATTCTTTATTATGACCATACAGCGAAGTTACTTTGTGCGCATTAGCTGTTGTAAAATCTGTTGCTAGAGTTATAGAAGTGATTACTTTTGAGATATTATCCTTGTAGGTAAGGCTAGGGAGTGTAATTTCTTCAATATCACTAACTTTTTTATTTTTGGAAACTTTTAAGGCATAGGCTTGGGTTCCTTCTAGTGAACTGTCAAATTGATTAGGTACTGCGTAGGGTTCGAAAATGCCAAAATAAAGTGGATTTTGAGTGTTTACTTTAAGAAGTATGCGAATGTTTTGTTGAATTAAGACATCCTTAATAGGGCCGTTTTCTTTTCCTGTAGCTACAATAATATCAAATTCTATGTTGTTTTTCTTTAAAAAGTTCATAAAGTAATTGATGAATTGCTCTTCTTTATTGAAGAAAATAGGAGCATAGCCATACAGTGCAAATGGATACATAATTTTAGCATCATTTATGATAAAGGCTTCGATATAGCGTGTGTAAAACTGATGGCGCATAAAATAATAAACGGACTCCACTTTTTCTGAATCAGAAGCGAACGCTTTTCCTTTTAAAAAATCATTGACATCACTTAAATCACCTGATGGGAAAAATTTCGAATCATAATAATTAAAAATATCTTCTTTAGATACGGTTTTCTTTATGATGTTTTCTTTTTCTGGCAAAAAGGCTTCAGCGCGTTGTTCAAATTTTCCGGAACGTGCAAAATAGACCTGAAATTTATAACACGGCAATTCTACTAACGGTAAAAACCAACGGGGAAAATCATTTTTAGGGATGTCGGTAGCCACTATTTCATATTTACGCTCACTGTTCTTATCTAGAGGTATTTGTTTGAGTTCTGGGCCATTGTTATAGGTATTAAAATTGACAAAAAAATCATTTTCGGTTTGAAAAGTTAGTTTGTAATTCAAAATAGGATAATTTTCTCCTAAAGTTCGTTCAACGGGATCAAATCCAAACTCTAGCGTTGAGCTAAAAGTTTCGGTACTGTAATTATAGAAATCAATAATATCGCCAATTTCTAAATTAGGAACAGCTACTCGTTTTTCTTTGTCAACAGTTACCGCTTCTTTTTCAGTATCAATGATATTTTCTGTGCCGTTGGGTTTGATCACTTTAATCCCAATGACCGTTTTGACGACCGCGCCATATCTTGGATTGGATTTTTCAGAATAATTAAATTCGGAAAAGTCAGTAACGGCTGCTTGATCATTTAATTTGACTCTTTTTCGGAAGGCAGATCGAAACGTAACATTTTTGCCAAATTTATGGAAATCATAATCTTCAAATTTATAAATTACAACAGCCGATTCATTTTTGTATTTTTCGGGTAGGGTAGTTGCCGATTTATAGGCATCGTTTTTGCCCCAAAAAAATTCTTTGATTTCGTCTTTATTTTGCGATTGCGTAAGGCAAGTAGTTAATAGCGTTAGTATCAGAAGTTGAATTTTCATCTTTAATATTTATTTGGTTAGCACAACTTGTTCGTTGTAATTTTTTTGGATTTCTTCAAAATGTCTTTTCCATTCTTCAAATTTTGAAGCGCGAATTCTGCCATTTTTGAATAGGAATTTTTTAGTGTATTTTATTTGATTTCCTTTAACTTCATATCGCATTGAAATGGTGTAATCTTCAGTAGTAATTGCAATATTTTCTGGAACTTTTGATAGGCTGTATCCCTCAGGAATTTGAAGAGTTATGGTAATGTCATCCAGTGATTTGTAATTGAGTAGGAAATCTGTTTTTCGGTCTTTAAAATCAAATGAACTGAATTCTTTATCGTAATTCAAATCGATGTAGATTTCATTGTCAAAGGAAGATATATGATTGGCAATAGTTACGTCATAATTGAGCACTACTTTTTGATCTCTGTTGAATAAATCGGAGGTTTTAATATTGCTTACCACACAATTTTTATCTCTTGAGTTTAAATACCATTTTAGCGCATCCTCTTTTTTATCATTTTTAACAGAATTATAATTGTATAAAAACGAAGCCCTACTTTCTCCCATAAATTCCATCTGAACCGTTCCTTTTAACGTTTCATTTGCAAGGGTATAATTGATGGTGCTTTTTTCCATGTTAGCTGCGGCGCTTTCAACAGGTATTTTATCAATGATGAAATGGGTTCCATCTTCAATCAAGACTTCTTTTCCTTGAATTCGTTCTGCATATTCTCCAAACGAATTGTATTTTTCGGTACCGTCAAGAAAATAGCGTTTACCGTTTTTAAATACAGCACAAATCATATGGTTGTCAACGGATAAGGAGGGTGTCGTGTAATCATATGCTATGTGATTGGTTCCAATCCAGCACAATCTGGCATCAAATCCCGCCGATTTTAGCATTTGCTTGGTTAAATTTGCCATTCCTTTACAATCGCCATATCGTTTTTCAAAAACATTTTGAGAATCATCGGGTTTAAATCCTGCAATTCCATCTTCAAAAGCAATATATCGGATGTTATCTTGTACCCAATAATAAATGTTTTTGATTTTTTCTTCGTCAGTTTTTGCATCTGAAGTTAGTTCTTTTACTTTAGCGGCATACACAGTTGGATCGTCATTCATATTGTCTATTAATGATTTGTACCATTTGTATAAATCAGCTGTTGTACTAAATAATGCTTTTTTCTCCCCCTTTACGGTAAACGATTTTGCAATGAATAACAAATGGGGATATAAAAAACTAGGTCCCGGACTATAACTTTCGGAATAATTTCCAGTTGAATTTTCAATTGTGTAGGTATAAAGTGTGCTTTCTTCTTTTTTAGTACTCGATTTTTGAATTGAAAATCCGTTAAAATTGAACTCTTTGATTTCTAACTCTAACCAATTTGGAACTTCAACAATGATCGTTTTTTGAATGATAGGATATTCATCTGTAAAATAAATACTAGTAAAATATTTACTGTCTTTAATATTCTTTTCCATTTGATACTTGTAGGAGTATCCTTGCACAGGAAAATCTACTTGCATATACTTTACACGAGCATCATTATAAAACAGATCGGCACTCTTATAAAACTCGTCCTTAACTGTAAAATAAGCTGTTTTATCCGATTTGTATTTTAATGAAAAACGTTCAATTTCAGATTGGCTATCGTAAAATTCATATTTTTGAATATCTGCTCTATGATTGATATTCATCAACTCTTCGTTGATGCTATAATTTACGGTTACAAGTTCATTGGTTTTGTTTAGTGAAAAATTCACTTTTTCCAAACTATTGAGCACTACAATATCAAACTTATCGTATTTTTCACGGAGTGTTTTAGCTGTTGATATTTCTTCTGGAGTTGGATCTGCATTTTTTTGCGCTACTATTAAACAGCAGTAAAATAGCATAACAACTAGTCCGTATTTTTGCATTGATGCATTCGTTAAATAGTATGTTATCCTAATCTAATAATTTAGGATTGGCACATAACTTGAATTAATATTATGCAATAATATAAAAAATAATTTGATCCGTGAAAATAAAAAAAAACTGCTTTTTTTAAAAAAGCAGTTTGTAATAAAGTATCCAAAAAGAAAAAATTAATTTTTCTTGATGAAGCGCTCAGTATATTTTTTTCCATCGGTTGTAACTAAGGTTAGCATATATACTCCTTCAGTTAAATTTGCGATGTTGATTGTATTGTTAGTTAAAGCAACATTGTTGATGGCTTTTCCTAATGGGTTTAGGATGCTAATTGATTTTATGGTTGAAATATCAATATTCAATAGCGTAAGTTGATCGCTCGCTGGATTTGGATAGATAACTAATTTTGAAGTTGTGAAACCATCTTGATGCAATGGACTTGAACCTTCAACAATATGTAACTTTTGATTGATATTTGGGTTGTTAATCACATCTACTATTCCAGAAGGCCAACGAATGATTGCTCGTGTAATGGCTGTTGCAGTTCCAATCCCAAAATGTGCATTAAGGGAACTCATATGTCGGAATCCTTCACCGCTTCTAATGTCTCTAATTTGTTTTCCCCAGGCACCATAAATTTCGATTCGAGCACCAATTCCATTTCGATTACTTTGACCTCCTTGTAATGAAAATTTAATCCAATTATTACCGTTGGGTACAGCATAACGAATGGTTGTTCCATTTTGGATGTCAAGGAATCCATCGTTATTTAAATCACCAACAGCACCTACGCTTAATCCGGTGTAGCTTACGGGTGAAAAAGTACTATTTCCTCTGTTGTACATGATTTTATTACCACCTCCTAAAACATCAACAAAACCATTGTTGTCGAAGTCATAAGCGATGTTGTCAATATTGGTTGATAAGTTGGTATCCCATCCTGAGCCTACTGTAATGTCTGTAAAGGCTTCTTCAGTTGTATTAGTCGTATCTAAGTTATTTCTGAAATATTTATGCAAACTTGCACTTGCAGTTATGATAATATCCATATCTCCATCGTTGTCAAAATCTGCAATTGCTGAAGACCAGGTTTGAATAGGAGTTACGTTTATTCCTGCAATTGCAGAAATATTGGTATACACATTATTTCCATCGTAGCGATACAATTCACAAGGTGGTCCCGAACATTTTGAAACAAACACATCGTTATCACCATCGTTGTCAAAGTCGGTAAATAAAGTAGCATAATTTCCGGTAGTAGTGGCTATATTCATTGCCCCTGGAGTAACCGTTGATTGATAATACGTCAAAACCCCATTACCGTTGTTCAAATAATAACAACTTGGTGCAATATCATGGCATATAAATAGGTCTAAATTCCCATCATTATTTAAATCAGCGAAATTAGTACGTTGTGAAAAAATATACTGACCTGGAACTGTAGCCGTATAATTGGTTCCGGTGTTATTTGAAGTAATTATTGAGGCGCCATTTCCATTTCCGAGTACTAAATCATTATAACCATCATCATTATAATCTCCTGCAGCCATGCTCCAGTTGGGTAGAAGTACCGCAGAAGTTGTTCCTGTAAACGAAAAATTATGATCTGTCATTGTAAAACTTCCTGGTGTAGTTCCTTGGTAATGAACGCGCATCGAATTTGCATTGATTCCCACAATATCATCTTTGTAATCACCATTCATATCTGCGATACAAATGTTGTAGGAACTATTTATTGTGGATATATTTTGAGTAGTAAATGTTAAAGGAATAATTATTGGAACTTCAGTTAGAGTAAAGTCAAAACCCGAAGTACTCCATCGATTGTCCCAAACAATATAATATGTTGTACCGGCAGTTACCTGAAAGGATTTTATGGATAAATTGGAATTGGTATTTCCAGAATTACAAGCAATAATACCGGAGTTGTCATCACTCGTGATACAGGTTAGTCCTGTCAAGCAATTTCCGGTGTACACACTAAAATTGGTGTCTTTGCAAATATTAGCTGCCAAATCTGATGAAACGGTTACCGTAGCACTAATGGTAGGGGTATAGGAATACCATTTGGATAAATTAGTAGAAGAACATGCTGTTGAAATGTTAATTTGATTGAGGGTATTCACTACTGTAGTTCCGGGAGCAATTACCGAGGCAGAAGCGCATGGATTATAACCTACAGGAATTTCAGTAATCTGAAAATTAAAGCCAGTTGCATTCCAACGGTTGTCCCAAATAATATAATAAGTGGTTCCGGCTATCGCGTTGAAAGACGCTTTAGAAAGGTAAGACAATCCTGTGGCGTCGCAATTAATGGTACCTGAATCATCATCTGAGGTCACACAGGTTAGTGCGGCACAGGTTCCAGAATAAATACGTAAACGAGTATCTTTACAGCTGTTTTCTGTTAAATCAGAACTAACAGTCACGGTGAAATTACTGGTGGGAGTATAAGCATACCACTCTGCCGCTGTAGTCAGTTCATTGGTTAAGGTACAATCGACTTGGGGGAGTTGTGTACCATTTATGGTCCCTACATTATAAGTTCCAGCAGTAGTAATGGGAACGGCTGTAGCACAATTGTTTTGCGCGCTCAATATTCCCGTACAAAAAATAATAAAAGTTACGATGTAATTTTTTTTCATAGTTATATTTTTTACCTACAATCTTGTAGTGAATTAATCCAAGCTTCAACTAATGCTATACCTTCAGTATGAATAACAGTTCTTCCATGTATTGGCATTCTATACGTTTCATCAACCGTATTCAATCGATGGTATAACATGGATTGATCAATTCTTCTTGGGGTCACAATTTTACTCAGCTCGGGACTAAAATCTTGCATGTCTTGGGTATTTACGCAAACACCCATATTGGTTAAATTGTTATTCGTTTCTGAAAATGAAAATAGCATTGGACGGTAATCACAATGTCCATTTTGAGTATGGCAATGTGCACAATTGATGTCAAAATAGGAGCGTACTCTTTTTTCTAAGGGTTGGCTCGCATCGTTATAATTTACGGTAGTATTGGCAGCTGTTGGTAGTTCAAAATTGTTTTCTAAAATACCCAAATTCATCCACTTGGTTAACTGGTTAATGGTTTGATTGCCATAAGTGAACATTTTATTTAGATTTTGAGGTTTGATCCCAATTGGAATATTTTTTTGGCTGTAAACACCATTTATAGTTTGCTTGGTTTTATGACAAACAATGCATTGCGCTTCGTTTGGTATGCGATAATCAATTGTTCGTATCGTATTGTTTTCATCTTGCCAAGAAATATTTTTTATACTTCCATTCAAATCGAGATAGGCCTCCGTTTGTGCATCATTCCAAACATAATCTGCAAAAATCCAGCCGGATGCCTTGCGAATCATAATTCTTGTTTCAATAATTTTTGTGGTATTCGAGGGGAGTACGTTATCGTAATAAAATGTTTTTATAATTGCAGATCCTAAAGGAAGTTCTAATATGGCATTGTCTCCATTAAAAGTAGCTTTGGCGCCTTTTGGAATCCAAACAAAACGTTTTTTGTGAGAATAATCGGTAAATAAAGACGAATTAGGTTCGTATGGAATAACGTCCTTTGAAGGTTTTTGATCGCTTAAATCACCTGAAAAAAAATGATAGTCCGATAATTTTTCATAAGGCACAACAGTCAAATCCACCGCAACAGGAGTAATTGACGTATAGTCATCATCATCTTGGTCGGTACATGATAAATAAAGTGATAAGGTAGTAGCAAAAAATAAAAGAATTGCGTATTTTTTTATCATATTGTTAAATTTTCTTGCGTTTTGATCTAACAAATATAACTTTTTTTTTAAAATAGCAGACTTTTAGTTATTTAATTCTAGGGTTTTTGAAATTGATCCGAAAGTACCACATTGTAATGGGCTAAGTTTTCAAGTGCTGCTGCCGATTGGTAATCAAAAGACATTTCCAATGCTTTGTATTTCTTCTTGTTTTCAATACGATTGATGCTGTCATAAAACCGTCTTACTTCTTCCATGTTAGACAGTATTAATTGGGGAACACTACTATTATTGCCTTTTTCATCTTTGGCAACCATGGTAAAATAACTCGAGTTGCAATGTTTTTTAACCCCAGTTTGGATTTGCTCTGAAGTAACACGAATACCTACAACCATTGAAGTTTTACCAACATAGTTTACAGAAGCTTTTAGGGTAACCAATTCGCCAATTTCTACTGGATTTAAAAAATCTACAGTATCAACGGATGCGGTTACACAATAGCAGCCCGAATATTTAGAAGCACAAGCAAATGCAATTTGATCCATTAGCTTTAATAAATAGCCACCATGGATTTTTCCGCTAAAATTGGAATGTGAATGCAACATCAATTCGGCAAGTGTGATTTTTGAAGCGGCTACTGTATTGGCGGTATGCATAGTTTATTCGTTTAGTTCTAGCTGATCATTGTTGTCGTTTTCGGCTCTTTTTAATACCGATTCGGGTAGCGATTTCTTAGCTTTAGCTCCCATTTTTTTTAATTTTTCTACACTGGTAATTAAATTGCCTTTGCCTTCTGTCAATTTGTTCATGGCAGCTCCGTATTCCATTTTGGCTTCGTCCATTTTTTTGCCAATTTTTATCAAATCCCCAACAAATCCTTCAAATTTATCATACAATGCTCCAGCTTGTCGCGCAATTTCTAATGCATTTTCTTGTTGTTTTTGGTTGGTCCACATACTGTCAATAGTGCGAAGTGTTGCCAAAAGTGTAGATGGTGTAACAATAACGATATTTTTTTCAAAAGCTTTATTGTACAATGAAGTGTCTTCATTCAAGGCTACCGCAAAAGCCGATTCAATCGGAATAAATAACAACACAAAGTCAGGGCTCTCCATTTGGTACAAATCTTGATAATTTTTGTTGCCCAACTGTTCTACATGCCGATGAACTGCGCTCACATGTTCTTTCAGATGTTGATTTTTTTGTGTTTCGTCTTCTTCATTAATATAGCGCTCATAGGCAGTAAGTGTTACTTTTGAATCTATAATCATTTTCTTACCATCTGGCAAATTGATGATTACGTCAGGAAATACTCGACTACCGTCTTCAGTTGTATGGCTTTGTTGTACAAAATATTCGCGGTCTTTTTCCAATCCCGATTTTTCTAAAACCCGTTCCAAAACTAATTCGCCCCAATTTCCTTGCATTTTACTATCGCCTTTTAGTGCTTTAGTTAAATTGATGGTTTCCTTACTCATTTGTTCGTTCATTTCCCGAAGTCCCAAAATTTGTTGGCGCAAGGCAGCATGATAATCAATACTTTCTTTGTGTGTGTCTTCTACTTTCTTTTCAAAAAGTTGAATGCGATCTTGTAAAGGTGAAAGAATGTTTTTTAGATTTTCTTTATTTTGTTCTGTGAATTTAACCGTTTTCTCTTCTAAGATTTTATTAGCTAAATTTTCAAATTCTTTGGTGAATTTTTCTTGTAGTTGTTCAACTTCTTGTTTTTGTTCTTTATTGCGCTCCCATAGATTGTCAAAATCATTCTCTTTCTTTGCCAAATGTATAGCTAAACTTTCTTTCTCTTTTTGAAGAAGCTCTTTCTCTAATGTGTGTTGGCGGACTTGATTCTTGAACACATCAATTTGTTCTAATAACCCATTTATGCGTTCTTCTAATCCTGATTTTTCAGATTGTGATCGGGCGCTAAATAACAGTTTGCCAAGAAACAAACCAATGGCAAGTGCAAAACAAAAAGTTATTAAAATAAGGATAGAATTTGTCATACGAAAGGTTATAAAATGTAAAAATACGGAATTATATCAAACTTCAAATTTGAAAAATGTATTTTTGCGACAAATAAATTCCATGCACCATCATTATCTTATTCACAAGCCTTATGGTTTTTTGTCGCAGTTTGTATACCAACTCAAGCGCCCTAAAAAGCTATTGGGTGAATTGTATGAATTTCCACCAAACACCATGGCAATTGGACGTTTGGATGAGGATTCAGAAGGATTACTTTTATTGACAACAGACGGTATGATGAGTGAAATTGTTCGGAGCAAAAAAGTAGAAAAGGAGTATTATGCCCAAGTGGATGGATGCATTACCGATTCAGCCGTGGAGCAATTGAAAGCCGGTGTTGCAATAGGATTGCATGGAAAAAAATACACAACAAAAAAATGCGCCGCTTTTCGACTAGATTCAGTGCCTAAGCTTGGTGAGCGAGCAAAGAAAATCAGAGACGATCGTCACGGACCTACATCATGGGTTTCCATCACTTTAACGGAAGGGAAATTCCGACAAGTACGTAAAATGACTTCTGCGGTTGGTTTTCCTACTTTGCGATTGGTTCGTGTGAGAATAGGAAATATTCATTTAAAAGATCTAAAAGCAGGCGAAGTAATAGAGGTTGCAAATTTTGATCTTTGAACTATTTGATAATAAATTTGCCAATAGTTGCGTCAAAAGATAAATGTTCGGAATCAAATAACGAATTAAAAATCCCACTTTGGATTAAATTACATGGTTGGTCTTGTGTAACTTGCTGGGGAGTAATTACAATCATCTCATCTGCCATTTGAATCGCAAGGTCGATATCGTGTGTAGAAAACACAATTGTTTTGTCTGTTTCATGCGCTAATTTTTGTAATAATTTTAGCAAATTAGCTTTGTGAACGAGATCCAAATGTGTGGTGGGTTCATCTAAAGCTATGATTGATGTATCCTGAGATAAAGACCTGGTAATTAATGCTATTTGTAATTGACCATCACTAATTTCATCATGCTTTTTTGCTGCCAAATGTGCAATATCTGTACAGGCAATAGCTTCATTTATTTTATCATGATCTTCTTCGCTAAGGGTGCCCAGCCAATTGGTGTAGGGTTGTCTTCCAAGGGCAATAATTTCATACACCGTTAAATTGCTTGGCGGTAATTTTTCAGTCAACACAATACTCAATTCTTTCGCTAATGCTAGTGGTTTGTAACTTTGTAAGGGCTTATTGAGTAAAGTAATTTCACCTTCTAATGGTGGAATTATTCCGGTTAGTGTTTTTAATAACGTTGATTTACCAACGCCATTTTCTCCTACCAAAGCAATCAGTTTTCCTTTTGAAAGCGATAGATTGATGTTTTGAGCAATAATTTTAGTTTCGGATTTGGTTTTGTAACCTATCGAAAGTGCTTGGGTTTGTATGGTGAAATGTTGCTGACTCATGCTTAAAAACGTTTCTTTCTAACTAATAACCAAATCACGACAGGTGCACCCATAACTGAAGTAATAGCATTGATTGGTAAGGTAATGTCATTTCCAGGAACTTGTGCTATTGTATCACAGCACAACATAACTATAGCACCTATGAGCAATGTACTCCAAAACAATACAAAATGATTGCTCGTTTGAAAAACTAATTTTGCCATGTGCGGGACAGCTAAGCCGATAAAAGCAATAGGCCCAGCAAAAGCAGTGATGCAACCAGCTAAAATGCTTGTGGCTAAGATGATTAATATTCGGGTTTTTTTATAGTTGATTCCGATACTTTTTGCATATTTTTCTCCTAATAATAATGCATTTAAGGGTTTGATTACTAAGAAACTAATGCCTATTCCGACGGCAACAAATAATGCTAATAGCGAGATTTCGTGCCAGGTTAAATTCGAAATACTACCCATGGACCAAAAAGTAAATTTCTGTAATTTTTCGGCCGAAGTAAAATAGGACAATACCGATACGATAGCACTAGTAAAACTACCAAACATCAAGCCAACAATTAATATTGCCATGGTGTCTTTTAGTTTTTGAGCAACCATTAAAACAGCAAGTAAGACTGTAAAACTGCCCAAACTTGAGGCCAGTACTAAACCGTAATTCGATAAAAAGAAAGAAGAAAAGGATAGGGGTAAAAATCCAGCACCAAGAATAATGCAAGCAACCCCCAAGCTTGCGCCTGAACTCAGTCCCAATACATAAGGGCCGGCCAACGGGTTGCGAAATAAAGTTTGCATTAGTAAGCCACTCATTGAAAGTCCGATACCAACCAATACCGCAGTTATGGCTTTTGGAATTCGAAAATCCCATAAAATAATTTCCCAACTTTCTTTACTCATAGGTTTGGAAAACAAACCATTTATTACGTCTTGTAACGGAATGCTTACGGAGCCTAAACTAACGTTTACCATAAACAAAACTAGCGTTGCCAGAAGCAAAAGAAAAAAGAGAAGTGCTTGTTTTTTGGTAATCGGCATAAAAATAAATTTTGGCTAAATTACGTTTTTTGGTTTTTTAAACACATAGGTACATAGAAAAAAGTTAAGTAAAGTTTTGTTAAAGCCATTTCATTCGCATATAGCTCTGATGACTATGAAAAGAGAAACGCCATAAATTTAAAAAAAGCAAAGCTATGTAACTATGTATTTTAATTTCAATCTTATTTTAACTTCTCAAAAAAGACCAACTGATGATTTGGCAACACTTCGGGATGTAAAATTTTTACAATATCTTTCAAAACTAAATCGGGACGGTTTTGGGCTTGTTCGTAATAAATTATACCTCCAGTTGTGCCTTTTTTTGTGCTAAAAGAATATACATTTTTATTTTTTACGGCTTTAAAATGTATGTAATTCGGATTGTTGTCTAAGATTTCCTGAATTGAAGTAAATTGTCCGGGTCCGATCCAAACATCAGCATTTTGAGCGGTTTCTAAAACGCTTTCAAACGAAAGTGCTAAACTTCCAGTTCCTTTGGTGTCTTTCCATAAATAATTGCCATTAGCTTCCTTTAAAAAATAGGCTGCCCAACTATGGCCTTGGGGTAAAAACCATTGGTCTTCGTATATCGCTCCAGCAAAAATCGTGGGTTGGGATTTTGTTTTTTTTGCTAATGCCAAAACAGCATTGTATTCTTTTTCAATGGAAGCAAAAAGTTGGTTTGCTTTTTCATCTAAATCATACAAGGCGCCAAAAAA
>JACCDK012113866.1_pt1 | contig 19350 bp, 16 predicted proteins | sample 7445871 | NCBI WGS metagenome assembly JACCDK01 (sample SAMN15323436, study PRJNA562643) | freshwater metagenome | isolation source: river surface water | place: USA:Blue River Watershed | collected 2017-08-15
GCTGGTGCATTCAGTGTATCTACTACAACTTATAACTGGGAAGTAGCTCCATCTACTGGTGTTACCAACTTGGTAACTGCAGGGGTAGCTACTGTTGCTCAGTCTTCAGTTTCATTGGATGATGGTGCTTGGAGCAACCAACCAATTGGATTTGATTTCAATTTCTTTGGTACTACATACAACAGCTTCAATATCAGTACCAATGGTTTCCTTCAGTTTACTCCAGGTAACCAAGGTTCTATTACCGATTTCTCTTTCCCAAATGCGCTTCCAACAGATCTTGAGCCAACTAATGCGATCTTCGTATGTGGTGGTGACTGGTTGTTGAGCAATGCGACATCTTCATTGCGTTATTGGATTACAGGTTCAGCACCAACACGTAAGTTGGTTGTTGAGTACGATACTCCTGGTTTCGCTTCGAACGGTCAAGTAAAAGCTCAAGCACATATTTTCGAGACAACAGGTATTGTTGAGATTCACGTTCAAACAGCTTCTTCAACTTCTGCTAAAACAGTGGGTGTTCAGAATGCTGCAGGAAACATCGGTTCTACCGCTCCTGGTTTCAACGCTTCAACAGCTACGAACTGGAGCAACAACGCTTGGAGATTCAATCCTCCTGTTACTTACACTTATGCTTGGACTGCTACAAACGGTTCAACAGTTACTAACGCTACTGCTGAGTTGACCACTTCTACACCAAACGTTGGAGTGAATACTTACTCGGTAGCTATCACTAACCCAATTTCTGGTTGTGTGAAGAACGATGATGTAACCATCACTGTTCAAGCTAACCCAACTCCAACTTTCACATCTACTATTCCAGCTAACTCTTGTGCTAATTATGCGGTGACTTACACCACACAATCAGGCATGGCGAACTACACTTGGAATATTACTGACGGTGCAGGTAATGCGTTGACATATGGAACAGACTACACTGCTACTGGAAATTCTACTACTTCTAACTCTGCTGTGATCACATGGATTACAATGGGATCTAGAAAAGTTAGTGTAGATTATTTCAGTGCTTTGGGATGTACTAGTACTGGTGCTGTTGATACAACTGTCACTGTGGTGAACACTGTTCCAGGTTCATTGGTATTTGCTTCTAACGCTGGTAACACAGGTGGAACCATTTCTTACAATGCAACTGGTGCTGTAGGAACAATCACTGGATGGCAGAAGTCAATCGATGGTGGTACAACATGGACTGCTATCGCACCAAACGGTCCTAACTCTTATACTTTCAATAACTTGACAGTTGAGACCAAATTCCGTGTATTGGTAACAAGCGGTACTTGTAATACTTTACCAACCAACGTCATCACTGGTTATGTACCAGGCGCTGGATTGAGTAACGCTGTTCAAGTAAACACAATTGGATCTTTTGGTTCAGGTGTTCAAACTACTTTCTCTACAAACTTGGCAGGTGGTCTAGATAGCCCACAATCTCCAGGTGCTGGATTGGACAAGTGGTTCCGTTTCACTGCAACTGAAAATGCAGTACGTATCGGTGTTGTAGGTTCTAACACTGTTGCAGATGATAACGATATCGCTATCTACAATGCTCCAGCTGATTTGAGTTCAACTTCACCAATGATTCCTTTGTCTACTGAGAATGATGTAGCTGTAGGTGCTCAAGGTATCGCTACCGATGCAGGAAGTGAGACGATGGTTTATGCTGATTTGGTTCCTGGAACTGAATACTTCGTAAGCGTGCGTAACATCAATGCTGCTGCTGGTACTGTTAACGTTACATTTAGTTACTTGCGTGGTGGTGCGGCTGATATCATGCCTTACACCAATTACACTGGTGTTTATTCTAACACATGTCAAAACTTCAAAGCTGCTTTCCGTTCAGGTTCTACAGGATACACTGTAAACCGTTGGACTGCTGCATCTGATTTGTCAGGTGGATTAACTCCAAACTTCACTTATGCAATTCCAGTAGGAACTGGAACTAGCCCAGCTACAATCTGTCAATTGGGTCGCATTGTACCAGCCAACTTGACTGGAGCTGCGATTCCATACTACGTAACTGTAGATGCTACTTACAACGTGAAGGATGCATTTGGAAATGACAACATCATTACCGCTATCGGAAGAACAGTTACTACATTCACATTGAATGCAGAATCTGATTTGAACGTACGTACTACAGATCGTTGTCCAGTTTACAAGTCTGCAACAAGCGGAAGTGTAGCAACCAACAGAAGCGTTTGTGGAACGAACCGTTATGAGTGGAGCTTTGCCCAAACATTGCCAACAACATCTTTGCCCGTAGAAGTATTGGGTGCAGTAGGTGGAAGCCGTATCTTGGGTATGTCAGCCATTCCTGGAATCGCTGCAGGTCAGACTTATGACGTTCAAATTCGCTCTAAGCATTTTGATGGTGCATCTAACACGAACTACGGAACAACACAGTGTGTTCGCACATTGGGAACTGCAGGCATGCCAACTGTTGAAGATGGTGGTGTAATAGCAGAGCGTTCTGAGAATGGTGTTACAACATCCATCTATCCTAATCCAAACAACGGACAATCTGTGAACTTCGCAGTATCTGGCATGGAAGGAGAGATGAATGTACGTATCGCAGATGCAACAGGCCGTATGGTTTATGCTAATCGTTACATGGTAGAAGGTTCATTGAATACCACAATCGACTTTGGTCAGACATTGGCTGGAGGCGTATACATGGTAGAGATGATCCAAAACGGTGAAATGAAAACCATGAGAATGGTGGTGAGCAAGTAATTGCACACGCGACAATAATGAAAAGCCCCGTCAGCAATGACGGGGCTTTTTTATGCAAAAAAAATATCCCGATGTCGGGATATTTTAATATTATCAATTGAAATTTAGTGGAAGACTAAACCAATGACGAATGCTCAAATTGCTTCTGGGCATATTCCGCGGTAATCTTGAATTCCTTTTCCTCGTTGTTGCTCGATGGAAGTTCAAACATCAAGTCTGTCATGATGGCTTCACAGATAGACCGCAATCCTCTTGCACCTAATTTGAATTCCATTGCTTTTTGTACAATGAAATCAATGGCCTTTTTGTCAAAAGTTATTTTTAATCCATCCATCTCAAACAGCTTGACGTATTGTTTGATTAACGCATTTTTAGGTTCTGTAAGGATGCGACGCAATGCGGATTCATCTAGTGGATTTAAAAAGCTCAGCACCGGAAAACGACCAATCAATTCAGGGATCAAACCAAAGGTTTTTAAGTCCATTGGACTGATGTACCTTAAAAGAGATTGCTCATCGGTGGTGTCAATCTTTGAAGAAAATCCAATCGCGGAAGTATTGATTCTACGTGCAATCATTTTATCCATTCCATCAAATGCACCACCACAAATGAAAAGAATGTTTTTGGTATCAATCTGAACCAGTTTTTGTTCAGGATGCTTTCTTCCACCTTGAGGCGGAACTCCCACGATGCTTCCTTCTAGTAATTTTAAAAGTCCTTGTTGAACGCCTTCTCCACTGACATCACGCGTGATACTAGGGTTATCGCTTTTTCTAGCGATTTTATCTATTTCATCAATGAATACAATACCTCGTTCAGCCCGCGTGACGTCAAAGTCAGCGTTCTGCAAAAGTTTAGATAGAATGCTTTCAACATCTTCACCAACATAGCCTGCTTCTGTAAGCACGGTGGCATCAGCTATAGCGAAGGGTACATTCAGAATTTTGGCGATGGTTTTGGCAAGAAGAGTTTTTCCTGTTCCGGTTTCACCTACCATGATGACATTGGATTTCTCAATTTCCACTTCATCCTTTTTGGATGTGGTTGTTTTTTGTGATAATCTTTTGTAATGGTTATAAACCGCCACACTCAACACTTTCTTTGCTTCCTCTTGGCCAATGATGTACTCGTCCAAATGTTTTTTAATCTCTACTGGTTTGTAGTTTTTAAAACCAATGGGCTTTTCGTTTTTTTCCTCTTTAATGTCTTCGGTGATAATCCGGTGTGCCTGCGTAGCGCAGTCACTGCAGATATGACCATGAAGTCCTGCGATGAGCATTTTGACTTCTTCTTCCTTTCTCCCACAAAAAGAGCAATGTACGTTTTTCATAAAAAATAATAGCAGTGCGAAGATACAACAGCACAAGCTTATTGCGGGTCAACATCAATGTTGATTCGTGTTTTATTGTAGGGTGGGAGGGCCTTTAAATTTTGAACTTGCTTATAAATGATTTCTTTACTTTCCATCATTTGTTTTCCTAAGCCAATTTTAATGTGTATTACCCTGATATAGTTCAAATTGATTCGAGCAATAAATGGCTTTTCCGGTCCAAGTATTCCTTCTTTGAGCTTTCCTTTGAGTTGTTCTACTAGGTATTGAGCGGTAGTTTCAACGTCTTGCTCTTTTTTGTTTTTTAGGATCAATCGGACCATTCGAACAAAAGGGGGATAGCCAAATCGGTAACGCTCTTGAATTTCCTTTTTGTAGAAATCGAGGTATTTGTTTTCTTTGATTAAGGGGTATAGCCAATGTTCTGGTTGGGTAGTTTGAATCAGAACTTGCCCGGGATCATTTCCCCTTCCTGCTCTTCCTGCCACCTGAACCAAAATTTGGAAGCTTCGCTCGAGAGCTCTGAAATCAGGAAAAGCCAAAAGGCGATCGGCATGGATAACACCTACCAAAGCGACATTGGCAAAGTCCAATCCTTTGGTGACCATTTGAGTTCCTACAAGGATATCTACTTCGCCACTTTGAACACGTTCAACGATATCGGCTTGGCTGTTTTTTGTGCGAGTGGTGTCTGCGTCCATTCTTTGAATGGTAGCGGCGGGAAAGAACTCGGAAATTTCTTCTTCAATTTTTTCTGTTCCAGCGCCCAACATTTTTACATCATAGGAGTGGCATACAGGACAACTTTTAGGTGGAAGCGTCTTGTATCCGCAATAATGACATTCTAGGTTGTGATCCAATTTATGATAGGTCATGCTCACATCGCAGCGGGTACATTTGGATATCCATCCGCATGTTTGACACTGCCACTGTGGTGTATATCCCCTTCTATTTTGAAATAGAATTACCTGCTTCTTTTGTTCAAGGGTTTTTTCAATACAATGAATCAATGGCTCACTGAGTGAACCCTGTACTTTTTGAATTTTCCGCTCCGCTAGTAAATCAATTAGGGCAATCTGTGGCATCTGTGCATTTCCAAATCGTTGATTCAATTGCACCAAGCCATATCGTCCTGTTTCGGTATTGCGGTAGCTTTCCAAAGAGGGAGTGGCACTACCCAATAAAATAGGACATTGGTGAATTTGTCCTAAGACTATAGCGGCATCGCGGCCATTGTACCTGGGAGCGGGATCTTGCTGTTTGTAGCTACCATCGTGCTCTTCATCAACTATTATAAGACCCAATCGTTCAAATGGCAGATATAATGCACTCCGCGCTCCTATGATGATATCGTTTTCTCCTGGAATATGGCTAATTACCTTGCTCCAAGTTTCGGTTCTTTCGTTGCCGGAATGACCACTGTGATAAACGCCAGCTCTAATGCCGAAATATTGTTTGAGACGAATGACAATTTGAGTGGTCAATGCGATTTCCGGAAGTAAAAAAAGTACCTGCTGTCCTTGTGCAATTTTTTCTTCGATGATCCGCGCATACACCGCTGTCTTTCCACTACCCGTTACGCCGTGCAATAACACAACAGATTTCTCAAGCCAGAGTTGTTCTATTTCTTCTTTGGCGCGCTGTTGATCAGTGGATAGATCGGGTAAATGCACGGGGGGAAGAAGGCTTTCTTGCAATCGATCAATGTTCTTTTTTTCAATTTTAAGAAGTCCTTTTTCTATCAAAGCATTTAGAATTGATAAAGACGAATTGCTTTGCGTAAGCAACTCCTTTTTATCAATGGCTGGCGAGTCGGCCTGTGGAGATCGCAATAGGAAATAAAGTAGTAGGTCGTGTTGCTTCTTTGCTTTTTTTTCTAAGCTTTGAAGAATTTCTTTTTGCAAATTCTCGCCGTCTGGGTAGTCTTGCCATACAACAGTGTCAATTGTCTTAGGCTTGTAGCGTTGTTTTACTTCTTGTTGGGCAACAACAGCTTTTTTATCAATTAACTTTCTCAGTGCTTTTGGCGTGTCGGTATCCTTGATATGACGGATCAATTGTTCCCAATTGTGCGCACCATTGGCTGCAAGAAATTCAAGTATTTTTCTTTCTAATGGACTAAAATCAGGTGAGCTGGGTTCAGCAGCTTCATGAATTAGGTAGGTGGTTTCTTCGTCGAATTTTAGTCCTGGCGGTAGCGCTGTAATCATCACTTCACCTACCGAGCAGAGGTAGTATTCTGATACCCAAAACCAAAAGCGAATTTGCTTTTCAGTGACTATGGGATATTCGTCGATCAGTGATTCGAGGGGTTTGGGATCGTATTGTTGCGGTGCCTCTTGGTGAATCCGAATAATGATACCCGGATATTTTTTTGATGCGCCCAATGGAACAACAACGCGCATGCCTGGCTGCAAATATGCATCCATATGCTCAGGGACACTGTAGGTAAGTGGCCTTGGCAAGTTCAATGGAAGAATAATATCTGCAAATACAGCCATAATTAGGGGAAAAAAATGCCGCACATGGGCGGCATTTCATTTGTATTAAATATCAATTATCTTTTTCTCTCCAATACGTCATCAATCATACCATATTCTTTGGCTTCTGATGCAATCATCCAGTAATCTCTGTCACTATCAGCCCAAACCTGATCATATGATTTACCGCTATGCGTTGCGATAATGTCGTACAACTCTTTCTTTAATTTTTGAATTTCACGAGCAGTGATTTCGATATCAGAAGCTTGACCTCTTGCTCCACCAAGTGGTTGGTGAATCATCACGCGAGAATGTTTTAGACCTGTTCTCTTACCAGCATGTCCAGAACATAGCAATACAGCGCCCATAGATGCTGCCATACCTGTGCAGATTGTTGCTACATCAGGATTGATGTATTGCATGGTATCGTATATACCCAATCCAGCGTAAACACTTCCACCTGGTGAATTGATATAAATTTGAATGTCTTTTTTTGAATCCGTATTTTCCAAAAAAAGCAATTGTGCTTGGATGATATTGGCAATATAATCGTCGATTTCTGTACCCAAGAAAATGATGCGATCAGCCATCAAGCGAGAGAATACGTCAACCTCACGGAAGGGCATATTTCTTTCTTCAATCACAGTTCTGGTCATCATTTCTGGTCCGTACATGTGAGAAACGACATCATCAAATGTAGTTCCTGAAATACCGCGATTGCTCATCGCGTACTGTCTAAATTCTTTTCTATTGATCATAAATTAAACTTTAATCTTTACTTTTTTTCTTGCCTTTTTCTGCATTTTCACTGTACTCTCCATACCCATAACGGTATCCATCACCATAGCCATATCCATAGCCATACACATATCCATATCCATACTTGTATGCATATTTCGAATAGTAATATCGCCATTTATTTTGCTTGATGTTGTTGAGCAATAAGGTAACGTGTGAAATTTCGTTTTGTTCTAAGGTGTCTTCCAAGAATCGAACTCCTTGCTTGGTCGCTTTTTGTGTGTTCATTACAAAAAGTCCTAACTGAACCTTGTTCATCAATACCAACGAGTCACTGATCAAAGCCAATGGAGGCGTATCGATGATGATGAAGTCATAGTTGTCTTTTAAGTCTGCAATGAGATCGTCCACTCTACTCGACAAAACCAACTCTGAAGCATTTGGCGGAACAGGACCTGCAAGTATGATGTCCAAATTTTGAATTTCAGAATGAATAACACTTTCTCTCCAATCCTTCTGGTTCACCAAGTATGAAGATATACCAGAAAGATTTTGTCTTTTAAACACCTTGTGAATCTTGGGCTTGTGCATGTCAAAGTCCAAAAGAATAACACGCTTTCCAGCCTTGGCAAATGTAGATGCCAAGTTAACAGAGACAAATGTTTTACCCTCCCCAGGGTGAAGCGAGGAGACCAACATGATTTTTTTATCTTCCTTGGGTAGGAGATACTGCAAGTTGGTACGGATGGATCGGAAAGATTCGCTAATGTTACTTCTTGGGGCAGAAACAATGGAAATAGGGTTTTCGTCTGCTTCTGCATAGAAAGGAACTCCACCGATAATAGGAATTTTTGAAATCGATTTTAACTCTTTGGTATTCTCAATTCTTTCAAAAAATAAGGTGCGGATAAAACCAACGATAATCGCCAATACAAATCCAATTCCGAGGGCCACATAGGTGTATTTTTTTCTATTGGGACCAACAATTCCAATAGAACGTGCTTTTTCTAATACAGTGGTCTCTGGGACAATTCCAGCTTTGGCAATAACCGTATTGGCTCTTTTTTCTAGCAAGAAATTGTACAGCGATTCATTAACGGCGATCTTGCGCTCTATGTTCAAAATCTCTTTTTTGTCTTTGGGAATCCCTTTGAGTTCTGATTCCAAATCACTCTTTTCTTGATTGATACTTTTCAATCGCTGTTCTATTTGCCCCTTGCTATGAGTGATATAGTTTTTGATGGTTTCAATTAAGCTATTGATCTCATTATCGATCCTTCCAATTCTTGAATCCGCTGGCTTTAAATCAAACAACAAATTGGCTTTTCTCTGTTTTAATTCTAGCAATTTGGAAATGAGTTCTGACAAATAATTGTCGGAATATTCAAAGGGATATATTTTGGTGACGTGATCTGAATTGTTGACGTTCTGAAAGTATACCTCCAGTTTTGCAATTGCCTTGTTGCGGTTTTCAATTTCGTAAAGCTCTTTCTCAACTTCTTTCAACTGCTCGATTACCCCTTCTTGTGTTTCAGTAAGTTGGATGTCATTGTTTTCCGGTGAAATAGAATTCAACAGGTAGGTCAAGGAGTCTGTAATAGTGGTCAATTCCTTTAACTGCTTGTCAATGTACATCAACGTATTGGTATTGACATCCAATTGGCTTTTGATTGTGAATTGGATATACTCTTGCGTTAGTGTATCCAAAAATTGCTGACACAATTCCGGAAGACCATCGTTGATTGAAAGAGTCAATATGCTGGAATTGGAATTGTTCCCTACTTGCACCATGGAGGCATACCTGTTCACCAATTGATCCCTGGAAAGGACTACAAATTTGTAGGTTTGTTCCATGATGGTTTCAAACTCTTCAGGAGAAATACCATTGGCAATGGTTATGTTCAATTCCATTCGGGAGTCTTTGTAGTTCTCCCCAAATTTGATTTCTTTAAAAAATTTTACGCCGTGATATTCGTATGATACCTGATATTTTTCGCGGTCAATGACTTTGATAAAAATAGGTATATTGTACAACCGAGCACTAAGCTTGTCCCAAGGACAGTCCACCAACAAGGAACCGAAGTTGGAAACTTGCGCGGTTCGGATTCGGCCGACAATAAAATAGCTAATGTTAAAGTCAAGCTTGTCTATGACACGACCAATCAAGTCTTTAGACTTTATTGCTCGTTTTTGGTTATTGATGTCTTGCAGAACAGAGTAATAACCAACGCTGGAGTAAATCTTACTTTGGTAGTTGTATGAATCGTTTGATTTTAAAAGAATTTCAGCGGAAGCACCATAGATATCAGGAAGCTTGTGGCTTTGAAAATAGGCCATCACAAAGGCGATACTACAGAAAATCGGAACAAGAATCCAATTCTTACTCACGAATTTCAGAATAGGAATCAAATCCTCTGTGTCTATTGCTCCGGATTTTCCTGTGTTATTCATCTATTGAATCCAATATCCCTTCTATGCAAATATATCGTTTTGAATAGTTTGAAAGGAGATTTATTTCTTTTGTTTTCCAACAATATGAAGTTTTATTCTATTTTTGTCATGTATGCTAAAAAAGTCTGTTTTTTCATGGAGCTTAACCGCCCTAATGATTTTGGCTCAGGTAGCCATGTGGGCCCAATTGCCTGATCCAGGTGGTGGTGATCTTCCTTGTGGTGGGGAGTTTGGTCCATGTCCTATTCCTTTGGATGGTGGTGTAACGTTGTTGCTGGTTTCTGGATTGGCAATAGGTGGTGCCAAGGCTTGGAGGGATAGAAAAGCTGGTGAATAAGAAATGAAGTCGAAATCGACTTTTCAATTCATCTTTCTGGTCACCCTTACGTACGCATTGGGTGTATTGCTCTATGATTTTTGGCTTTTACCAAAAACAAATTTTGATGAATACCTCATACAGTTCTTGGTTCAAATGTCAGAACCTATTCTTCGAACTCTGGGTTATTTTGTTTTGCCTCACGGAGAGGGATGGATCAATACAATTCGTATCCAAGGATCCAATGGTGTTTGGATTTCATCCAATTGTGATGGATTTGCATTGATTTGGGTTTTTACCGCAGTGCTTATTTTCTTGCCGGGCAAATGGTTCGGTAAATTGGCTTATTTGATTTTTGGTGGGTTGATCATTGAGATTTTTAATGTGCTTCGTATCGTGTCATTGGCGATGGTTGAACACCATTATCCACAGAGTCTCGCATTTAATCACGATTACACATTTACTGTTTTGGTATACAGTGTTGTGGTGGGTCTTTGGTTTTTCTGGTTAAAGAAAGCGCAGTTCATTGGTCGGCATGAATAGAAGTTTTTGGCTTTTTATCCTTGTTGCATTGGCTTTGGTTTGGTCCAATGAATGGTCCAAGGTCAATGTGAATTATCAATTGATGATGCGAGAAAAGTTTTCAGGCTTTGATGCCATGACCTTGGAGCAAAAATTGGCCATCAAAAATTACCAATCAGAAATAGCGCCTTTTGCTCAAATTTATGCCCACTCTGATTGGGATTGGTTTTACAACCAAGATGTAGGATTTTGGAAAAAGATGAAGTGGATGATTCCTGTCACGTTCACTTTTTTATTTGCATTTTTGGAGTGGTGGATGCTCCCAAAGTGCTTTCATCAAATGCAAGGACACCGCAAGTGGATTGTTATCTATTATCTCGGTTTGATTGCTGTGGTTGTGGGATTATATTCCATTTCTGTAGCATCGGGATCATTGCCAATTCAGAATTTTACAAGAAAGGTTTGGATGATTTTGCAATCTCCCTCTTTCTTTGTTCTCTTACTAATCGATCAATGGAAAAGAAAATATGAGAATTAACGCTACCCTTTCTGACATTCCAGCGCAAGCGCGTTTGTGGTTCTACAATATTCCTAGAGAATTAACCAATGATGAAGTTTTAAAGTTTGAGGCATTGCGCAATCAATTTTTGCCAGATTGGAATACACATGGCAAAGCCAACCATGGTGATGTTTGGTTGATTGAGAGCAGACTTCTGATGGTGATTGGATGGAATGATTTTGAATCGATTTCAGGTTGTAGCATTGATAAAAGTGTGGCCTTCATTCGAAAACTATCAGAGCTTTTTCAACTGGATTTGATGGATAGGATGTGGGTGTATTTTCAAAAAGACAATGAGTGGAAGCAAGCCAAAATTCATCAATTTTGGGCGATGAGAAAGGCAAATGAAGTAACGGATGAAACGTTGATTTTAGATACAACATTGTCAACGTTTTCTCAATTTACGGAATTGTCTAAAGCACTGGGAAACTCTTGGCATGCCCAAATGTGGAAGTAGTTACGGAATGGGGCTGAAGTGTTGGTCAATCATATAGACCAAACTGGCCATTGACGCAGCTCCAAGCTGTAGCTCCCTTTTGTTGACATTTTCAAAAACATCATTCTGCGTATGGTGATAATCAAAGTAGCGTTGATTGTCCACATTGAGCGCAAAGAGTGCAACGCGGTCATCTTTTAAAGGGGCAATATCCACACCGCTCCAACCTCTTTTGAAACTATGCAATTGGTAGGGTTCCCACAAGTGAGTCCATGACATCCATTGGGTGTACCTCTCGTCAGGGGATTGTGTGCTAAATCCTCTAGGGGTGAATCCTCCACCATCGCTTTCTATAGCGGCCAAATGCTCGTCTCCATTGGCTTTGGTCACTTTAGCGTAGGTAATTCCTCCATCATTTCCAAACTCTTCATTGATGAATAGTACAACACGAATAGTTCGCTTAGGTTTGTATCCAATGGATTTTAGTGTTCTTAGTACTTCCATACTTTGAACACAACCAGTGCCATCATCGTGCGCGCCTTCTCCAATGTCCCATGAGTCCAGGTGTCCACCAATTGTGATTATCTCTTCAGGAAATTCAGTGCCTTTCAACTCGCTAATGACATTGTATTGTGTCACTCTACCGCCATTGGTGCACTTCAGATTCAGGTGAAATTTGACCTCTTTGTTTTCTTGAAGCAATTCACTTAACCATTTGCAATGATAGGCGCTAAGCGCTGCGGCAGGTATCGTTGTAGCATCCATCGCTCCAGTATGCGGAAATTGGTCATCAGCCAATGTTAGAGATCGAGTTAAGCAACCAACCGCACCTTTTTCTGCAGCTAGTTTTGGTCCCTTCCAGCGCATTTCTCCTCCGCCCCCATAGGCAGCTCCGGTATTGATTAATGCGGCATCCAATGGTTTGTTAATAAATACAATTTTCCCTTTGATTTTTTCTGGATCCATCAGTTCCAATTCTTGAACACTTTTGACCATGATGATGGATGCAGTAATATCTCCAGCGACAGACCCACCCAATGCGGCAATGGGTATTTTCGTTTTTTTCTTGTTCAAGATAACAACGCCTTCTTCAGACTTTCCACGCGACCATTTTGGAACACTTACGGGCATCAAATAGGTGGTGTCTGCTCCCATGGCTTGCAACCGCTCTTTTCCCCATACAATCGCCTTGTCCGCAGATTCTGATCCTGCAACGCGGTGGCCAATATTTTTGCATAGGTCATGAAGTTCATTGTAACATGTTCCATTCAATAGGACTTCTCTGTATAGTTGTGCAATCATCGCACTATCGGAGATTTGTGCTTGCGCAGAGATACCAATGACCAAGAAGAGAAATGTGAGTTTCTTTTTCATGACATGTATGATCCGTTGTTAATGTCAAGTGCTTGTCCTGTAATCGACTTTTGATTTTCAGAAATCAAGTATTCGACAAAATGTGCAATTTCATTGGGTTCAGAGAAACGATTCAAAGGAACCAATGATTTTTGGATTTTTAATTCGTCTTCCAAACTATTTCCGGTGAATTCGCTTAGTCGTTTGACACTGGTGATAGCCATATCGGTCTCCACCCATCCTGGACAAATGGCATTGACTTGAATGCCCTTGCTTGCCCATTCTAAAGCCAAAGATCGTGTGAGTCCCAAAAGACCAGTTTTTGCTGTGCAATAAGCACTGTATCCCGGTACTCCAAATCGCGCGAGGCAAGAGGAAGTGATAATGAAATGACGGTGTGATCGCGGATCTTTTTCTAAGTAAGGCAGTGTATTTTGCGCTGTGATATAAGTTCCTGTTAGGTTGGTATGTAAAATCTCCTCCCATCGATCTTCATTACCATACTGGTTACTGCCGCCAATTCCTGCATTGGCGAAAACAGCATAAAGATTGGTTATGTGATTTTCTGAGAGATGCTTTTTCCATGCTTGGTCATCCGTAATGTCCAATGCCCAAAATAAATGCTGGGATGAATTGTGCATCAGAACCTCCGTCTGCTTGAGCTTATCCATTTGTCTGCCTACGCAGATGATGCGGTTCTCAGGGTTTTGAGACAATAATATCGCTGTCGCTTGTCCCATACCAGAACCTGCTCCCGTAATCACAATGTACTTTTCCATAATTTGACATTTCAAATGTAGGGTTTTCCTGTTTTAAACGTAGTTTTGAAATTCAAATATGCAGTACAATTTAAGCGAAATAACGGAGCTGATCCGTTCTAGAAGATCTGTGGCACCTGAGCATTTTTCAGATCGAAAAGTTCATCAAGAACAAATAGAGTTGATGTTGACCAACGCGATATGGGCGCCGAATCATGGTATGACCCAGCCTTGGCGTTTTGCAGTATATGCCAACTCCAAAAAGGAAGCGTTGAAGGATGCTATGGTTACCGCGATGACAGAGGGTGTAGATCCAATGGATATCAATACTTCTGCATTGGAGCGAATGCAAATGAGGGTTTCCAAAGCTTCTGTGGCAATTGTTTTGTGTTTGCATCGTGATCCCGCGGCCAAAGTTCCAGAGTGGGAAGAGGTTGCGGCAATGGGTGCGGCGGTTCAAAATCTCCACCTTACAGCTGTTGCCTATGGATTGGCAGGATTTTGGGCCACTCCTGGAATTATAAAAAAAGCATCATTCAAAACATTTATTGGTTTGGATGAACAAACACAATGTGTTGGAATATTCTACGTTGGTTATCCTGCACACCAGGATTTTAAAAGCCATAGAAAGCCATTAGAATATGTTACCCAGTGGAATTGGGACAATGAATAAAACGAATTTATTTTTTTTCATTTTGTTTTTTGGTGCAACTTCTGTTTTTGCGCAGAAGGGATTGACCACAATGGGTATTCAGTTGAAGCCCATGGTGCCCAGTCAGTTTTTTGGCACAGGCCCAGTTCGCCAATTGTACGAACATACAGATGCTTTATTGGAAAATCAATTGGGCTGGAATTCTGGTGTTGTCATCAGAAGAGGCTTGAACAACATGTGGTCATTGGAAACAGGCATTTCTATGGTGCAGCGCAACTATAAGGTTAGTTTTGAGTCGCTGAGATTTGGTTTTTCTGAATCGATGACCTACCGATTGGTAGGCTACGAAATTCCCATTCAAGCTTTGATTTACGTTCAATTGGGTAAGCAATGGTTCATGAATGGAAGCGGTGGAATGGCGCTCAATTTCTATCCAAGTAATTTGGAGAAGTTTGGAAGCACAGTAGTGGATACCACTTTCATAGATTACCACGTGAAGACATATCGCAATAATTGGATGATGCCAAGCGTATTGGCCAATTTGGGTTTTGAATATCGAACGGCCAAGTCTGGATTTTTCTATGTAGGTGCTTCGTACCATCGTCCGCTTAGCGAGATAGCATTGTCCAATTTGAGGGTGGAATCCAATGGTAGTGGAGATGATACACCGTTTTTTTTGAATGGTACATATTTGACATTGGATTTACGGTATTTTTTGCCGGAGTCATTGAACGATAAGAACAAAAAAAAGGGGACCTAAGTCCCCTTTATTATTTCCGATATTGATTTAGACTTTGGCTTTGATGTCCAATTTCATTTTCAATTCATTCTTTGCAGCATAGTCACCTACACTTGGATATTTTACGTCAAATTTTGAACGGTCAACAACAATGTCACCAGTAACATGCATGTTACCATCACGAACTTCAACTTTCACAGGAAATTCCATTTCCAATGTTGTAGCCTTGATGGTCATTTTACCTTTTACAACGTGGGTGTTACCGTTTTTATCTGCTTTGGCAGTGCTTCCAGTAATTTCAAATGCAGCATCTGGGAATTTAGCTGTGTTGAAGAAATCTTCAGCTTTCAAGTGATTGATCAACTTTGAGTTTGTACCAGCATCAGTAATGTCCGTGCAAGTCATGTCGTTCATGTTGATTTTAACTTTACCGGTTGTGATGTTGCCTTTTGCAACAACTACATTTCCACTAGATACTTTTACAAAACCATCGTGGCCACCGCCTACTAGGTTTTCTCCTCTCCAATCTACTTTAGAGGTTTTGTAGTCAACGATGTATTTACCGTCTTTGATTTGTGCAAATGTTGCACTGCTTAATGCCACTAGGGCAATCATCATGATTTTTTTCATAGTTATGAAGGGTTATTGATATTTCTTATTTCGTCTAAAGCTTGGTTGAACTTCTTGCAATCATTAACCGATATGATTGAAAATTGTTCAGTGATGTCGTCAATGGGCTTCTGTAGTTTATCCAAAATTTCAAGTCCTTTTTCCGTTATGGCTATTTCAGATTGACGACGATCATCGGGACAAATTTTGCGAATCGCCCATTTTTTAAGCACCAACTTGTCGATGAGTCTTGAGGTGTTGCTCGCGCGGTCAATCATGCGGGAACTGATATCGTTTAAACTCATGGGTTGGCCTTTGGAACCTCGCAATATTCTCAGAATGTTGTATTGTTCTGGCGTGATATCATGCGGTCTTAGAATTGCGGATTGCATGCGTTGCAACCAAGATGTGGTGTATAAAAGATTAATCATCAACTTATGATGTTCCGTCTTGAACTGCACTTGCTTGATTTCATCTTCTAGCTTCACGGGACAGATATATGTTGATACAATTAATGTTGATACAAATAGTTGTTAAATTCTTTGCTTATATTTGAGAGATGATTCAAAGAATACTATTTGTCTTGATGTTGGGCGCTTTCCCTTTTTTAGGATTGGCTCAAAAGGATGTATCAAAAAAGATCTTGTCTTTGGCGGGGAAAATAACTTCGGCGGAGTACCCCGATACTTTGGGAAAAGGACTGAACAAAGCAGTCGTGGAGATTTTTGCTGAAGGTAAAAAGATCGCATCTGATACGGCAAGTTCTTCAGGTGTATACAAGATCAAAAAAATTCCATATTTCCCAAGTATTCAAATTGTATTTAAAGAGTCCCGCCATCTTACCAAGATGATCGACATGGATGTAACGGAATTCGGCAATGACAATGCCCAAACAGTGGCTATCAACATGGATGTGGTGTTGTACAAGGATCATGATTTCATGGGCGTTAAATTTTTGAAGTCAAAGCCTTTCGGAAAAGGAAAATATTCAATGAAGGAAAAAGGAGTTCTCTGGGATGATAAGTATTATTTTGAGATGAGAGCCAGATTGGATGCAGTGTTGAAAGCATATTCTGAATAAGTAAGTGGAAAAGAAAAAAGTTTCGAAAGCTTCGATGAAGCGTTCTTTGGCGGTGTTTAGATACATCAAGCCTTATTCCTTGGCCTTTGGTGCAGGAATTATTTTGTTATCGGTTTCAGGACTATTGGTCATTACCATTACCGCTTTGCTGGGATTGTTGATGACACCGGGAAATATGTCAACCGTTCCTGGCGGAGAGTTGACTGCAAAGTTTATACATCTTTTCTCTAGTACTGTAGATTTTTCTTCCACCAAGGGAGTCCTTACTGCACTTGTCGTTTTATTATTGGTTCAAGGGGTCTTCTCATTTATTCGTGTGTATTTGTTTGCATACGTTACGGAGAATGCGATGTTGGAATTGCGCAGTGAAGCATTTAAAAAAATGATCTCACAATCCATGGACTTTTATCACAACAGCAAAGTGGGTGATTTGGTAACGAGAATCTCTTCTGACGTCAGCACTGTGCAAGAGACATTGACCATCACACTTGCTGAGTTTATACGTCAAACTATAATCATCGTGTTTGGTTTGGGATGTCTCGTTTTATTCTCTTGGGAGCTGACTTTGGTGATGCTATGCTCATTGCCGGTTATTATGATTATCATGGTAATTTTTGGCAAGTACATTCGTCGATTGGGAAAAGAAACCCAAGATAAAGTTGCGGAATCAGGAAATATAGTCAATGAAAGTTTGATGGGAATCGTGAACGTCAAGGCCTACGCAAATGAGTGGATGGAATGGAGTAAGTTTCGTTCTAGTGCGGAGAAAATCAAGGTCTATGGAATGAAGGGCGCCATTTGGCGTGGCATGTTTGGAACGTTCATCATTATCTTTTTGTTTGGTGCCTTGGGTTTGGTCATAGGATGGGGAGCTTATCTCAATCAAAAGGGTGAATTGCCCAATGAAGTGCTTCCTCAGTTCATTATGCTAACAGGATTGGTTGCTGGATCCATTGGTGGATTGGCAGCTCAATTGGGAACTTTGCAAAGAGGAGTAGGTGTAATTGAAACCATCATGAATTTGATTGATTCTCCTGATGAGGGGGTGAAGTTTGTTAAACCCTCCGAAGTAGCGCAGAAATTCAGTGCAAACTTGCGAATGAAGAATGTGTCATTTCATTATCCCACTCGTCCGGATGTTCCGGTTTTGCGGGGCATCAATTTCGAAATTTCTGAAGGACAGAAGTTAGCTATTGTAGGTCAAAGCGGTTCGGGAAAATCAACCATTGCAGCCATTATTCTTCGATTTTTTGATCCTATATCAGGGGAAGTTTTTTGGGGCAATGATAATGCCTTGGATTGGGACAAGACAGAGTTGCGCAGTCAAATGGCTTTTGTACCGCAAGAGGTAATTTTGTTTGGTGGTACAATTCGAGAGAACATCTTGTACGGAAATTCCAATGCGACACAGCGTGAAATTGATCAGGTGGTTATAGATGCCAATATTCATGAGTTTATTACCAATTTCCCAGAAGGTCTGGATACCTTGGTGGGAGAGCGTGGCGTTCAATTGTCAGGTGGTCAAAGGCAACGTATAGCGATTGCAAGGGCGATGATTAGAAACCCCAAAGTTTTGATTTTAGATGAGGCTACTTCAGCGTTGGATACACAAAGTGAGAAGCAGGTTCAAGAGGCTTTAAATCGTTTGATGAAAGGCAGAACCAGTGTGGTGATTGCGCATCGCTTGTCCACCATCAAAGATTGTGATCAAATCATGGTATTGGAAAAAGGACAAATCATGGAGCAAGGTACCCACGATGATCTTATTGCTAATCCCCAAGGTTTTTATCGTAAAATGTTGTCCATGCAAAATGTCATGGACCAAAACATAGATACCCATGTCTAATAAATCTCACAAGTTTCCTACAGAAACGCGTTCTTTGTATTATTCAATCTTGCACCCATGGTTGTCATTGGGCAAGGAATTTTTCTTTGATGGTTTTCATGTAAAGGGGATGGAGAATTTTCCAAAAGAGGGCCCCATCATGTTGGTTGGTAATCATCAAAATGCGATGTTGGATCCTTTGGTTTTTTGCCGAATCATACCCAATCAACTCCATTGGTTGGCCCGTTCTGATGTTTTCAGGAATCCTGTGGCTGCCCGTTTTTTGTACAAAATCAATATGCTGCCCATTTATCGAGAAAAGGATAAAGTGGCGGATCAAATGGAACGCAACGAGGCTGTATTTTCAGTGTGTAGAACACGATTATCTAAAGGTGCTGTAATCGCTATGTTTCCTGAGGGATCCCATCGTGGTAAGAAGCAATTGATGACACCTTTGAAAAAGGGATTTGCGCGATTGGCTTTTTCCTCAATCGAAAAAGATTTGAGTTTGATGGACTTGAAAATCGTCCCCATCGGAATGGATTATAGCGATTTTTATAAGTACCATCCTAGGATGATTTTGGAGGTGGGTGAACCAATCCCGGTCAAGCAATTTTGGGAAGATTATGTGCATGATCCTAATCGTGCGGTAAATGCTTTACTCAAAGTTACCCAAGATTCATTGTCCAGTTTGATGGTCGATATACGTGACGATGATTCTTATGAAATGCTCATTGATATGGCGCC
>JACCDK010496128.1_pt1 | contig 19339 bp, 10 predicted proteins | sample 7445871 | NCBI WGS metagenome assembly JACCDK01 (sample SAMN15323436, study PRJNA562643) | freshwater metagenome | isolation source: river surface water | place: USA:Blue River Watershed | collected 2017-08-15
ATTGCAGATGCACTATTTAATAGGTTAATTCTATTGGATAAAGAAGCCGTGTCTCTTGCGAACCTAGTATTCAACATCGCAGCTGTATCTGATGCATTCACTTTATAACCAAACCTTGTAATCAAAGTAGCCGTATCAGCAATTAATGCTGCAACCTTGTTATTATTATCAACCATTGATAATCTATAATTTTCAAGCATATTCGCCGTATCTGAAATATTGACTTTCAAATTAGAAGTGCCACTTGAAGATAGTTGTAGTTGATTTATTCTATTGGATAAAGAGGCTGTATCACGAGCAAACCTTGTATTTAACATAGCAGCAGTATCTGATGCATTTACTTTATAACCAAACCTTGTAATCAAAGTAGCAGTATCAGCAATTAATGCTGCAACCTTATAATCGTTATCAATCATTGACACCTTATAATTCAATAGCATATCAGCCGTATCGCCATAACTTACTTTACCAATTGCAGATGCACTATTTAATAGGTTAATTCTACTGGATAAAGAAGCCGTGTCTCTTGCGAACCTAGTATTCAACATAGCAGCAGTATCGGAGGAATTCAATTTGTAACCAAACCTTGTAATCAAAGTAGCTGTATCCGCAATTAATGCTGTAACCTTGTTATTATTATCAACCATTGATAATCTATAATTTTCAAGCATATTCGCCGTATCTGAAATATTGACTTTCAAATTAGAAGTACCACTTGAAGATAGTTGTAGTTGATTTATTCTATTGGATAAAGAGGCCGTATCACGCGCAAATCTACTACTCAACATTGCTGCCGTATCTGATGCATTTACTTTATAACCAAACCTTGTAATCAAAGTAGCCGTATCAGCAATTAATGCTGCAACCTTATAATCGTTATCAATCATCGACACCTTGTAATTCAATAGCATATCAGCCGTATCTGAAATATTCACCTTCAAATTTGCAGTGCCACTTGTAGAAGTCGCTAATTGATTAATTCTATTGGATAAAGAAGCCGTATCTCTTGCGAACCTAGTATTCAACATCGTAGCTGTATCTGATGCATTCACTTTATACCCAAACCTTGTAATCAAAGTAGCTGTATCTGCAATTAATGCAGCTACTTTATAATCGTTATCAATCATCGAGGATTTATAGTTCGATAGCATCGCTGCTGTATCTGCTGTATTTAATTTATAACCAAATCTTGTAATCAAAGTGGCAGTATCTGTGATCAATGAAGCAATCTTATAATCATTATCAATCATCGATGCCCTATAGTTCGATAGCATCGCTGCTGTATCATTATAACTTACTTTGCCACTTGCCGTTTCACCAGATAATAAAATAAAATTGTCAATTCTTTTCGAAAGATAGGCAGTATCTCTAGCAAATCGTTTGCTGAGCATTTCAGAAGTATCGGAAAGGTTTAACTTATAACTTGCCTGCTCACCAGTTGCTGTTGTTAAACGGCTAATTCTATTAGACAGAGATACTGTATCTCTTGCAAATCGATTGCTTAACATAGCTGCAGTATCAGATGAGTTTACTTTATAACTAAATCTTGTTATTAATGTAGCAGTATCTGCAATCAGCGCTGCAACCTTATAATCATTAGCAATCATTGATGCCTTATAGTTCGACAACATTGCAGCTGTGTCTGAAACATTTACTTTATATCCAAACCTAGTAATTAAAGTAGCGGTATCCTCAATCAAAGCTGCAACCTTATAATCATTAGCAATCATGGATGCCTTATAGTTCGACAACATATTAGAAGTGTCAGAAATATTCACCTTTAAATTAGAAGTGCCGCTTGTTGAAGTTTCAAGTAAATTAATTCTATTTGACAAAGATGCAGTATCTCGAGCAAATCTTGTATTCAACATAGCAGCAGTATCTGATGCATTCACTTTGTAACCAAATCTTGTTATCAATGTAGCAGTATCTGCAATCAAAGCAGCTACCTTATAATCATTAGCAATCATGGATGCTTTATAATTAGACAACATAGCAGCAGTATCTGATGCATTCACTTTATAACCAAATCTTGTTATCAATGTAGCAGTATCTGCAATCAAAGCAGCTACCTTATAATCATTAGCTACCATTGATGCTTTATAATTTGATAACATACTAGAAGTATCAGATATATTCAACTTTAAGTTTGCTGTTCCACTTGTCGATGTTTCGAGTTGATTAATTCTGTTTGATAAGGAAACAGTATCTCGAGCAAATCTTGTATTCAACATAGCAGCAGTATCTGATGCATTCACTTTATAACTAAATCTTGTTATCAATGTAGCAGTGTCCGCTATTAAAGCCGCTACCTTATAATCATTAGCAATCATCGAAGCTTTATAATTGGACAACATACTAGATGTGTCAGCAATATTCACTTTCAAATTTGCAGTACCTGAAGTAGAAGCTGTTAAATTATTAATTCTATTTGACAAAGAAACTGTATCTCTTGCAAACCTATTACTCAACATCGCAGCAGTATCTGATGCATTCACTTTATAACCAAATCTTGTTATCAATGTAGCAGTGTCCGCTATCAAAGCTGCAACCTTATAATCATTAGCTACCATTGATGCTTTATAATTGGACAACATACTAGATGTGTCAGATATATTCAACTTTAAGTTTGCTGTTCCACTTGTCGATGTTTCGAGTTGATTGATTCTGTTTGATAAGGAAACAGTATCTCGAGCAAATCTTGTATTCAACATAGCAGCAGTATCTGATGCATTCACTTTATAACCAAATCTTGTTATCAATGTAGCAGTATCTGCAATCAAAGCAGCTACCTTATAATCATTAGCAATCATGGAAGCTTTATAATTGGACAACATACTAGATGTGTCAGCAATATTCACCTTAAGATTGGCAGTTCCAGAGGTAGAATTAGTTAAGTTGTTAATCCTATTTGACAAAGAAACAGTATCACGTGCAAACCTCGTATTCAACATAGCAGCAGTATCTGATGCATTCACTTTATAACCAAATCTTGTTATCAATGTAGCAGTATCTGCAATCAAAGCAGCTACCTTATAATCATTAGCAATCATGGATGCTTTATAATTGGACAACATACTAGATGTGTCAGCAATATTCACCTTAAGATTTGCAGTACCTGAAGTAGAAGCTGTTAAATTATTAATTCTATTTGACAAAGAAGCAGTGTCTCGAGCAATTCTTCTAGACAACATTGTTGAAGTATCCGCGATATTCAATTTTAATTCAAATTTCCCATTTGATTCAACAGCAGAAGCTAAGCCTAGAGACAACCAGTTTGAATTATCTAGATTAGTAGCATTTAACTTGTACAAAGAATCAACCTCTTGGACAAAAACCAACATGCCAAACTTTCTTCTTAAGGTCGGAATATTATTTCTTTCAGTAATAGTAGGCATGACCATAAAACCACCTTTACCTAAACTATCTATATGCGTAGGATAACTCGCCACACCAAATGTTGTAATATTACCTGCAAGTTTTATCTGAGATATTGCACCAGATGAAACCAAGATAGATAATATAATTAATATAATTATTTTTTTCATTTAGTTAAAAATTATATTTTCAACATTTGCAGAAAAGTTATTATTAGAAATATAAATATGGTATGATTGCGTATAGCCTTGTGCATTAGTCACATTTCTTATTGTATGTGTAAAAGTATCTGTACTTGTAAAACCTCCAATTGATATTTTGTCAAGTAGACCATATAAATTATTGTTCAAGTCACTAACCGGATATGCATAATAAACATACTTACTTCCAGATACCAAAATGGTGAACTCACTTTTAATACGTGATGCAGAGAATTCACTATTCCCAGAGAGTATATTTGCATCAGTAAGTGAAGAGTTATCGACTACGCCCCAATATCTCTTTGATTTAGGAGCAAAAGATATAAGACCGCTCGTTACAGATCCGGCAGTAATAATACCCACACTATCAGCAACGTTTAAGTTGTTATTTTTTACTGCACCAATACCATAATTAACAACAACTCTAAAAGTTTGAGTAGTTGTAATATTAGTGATACCATCTACATTAGACCCAATATTTGAATTATTTTTTTGATATGTTATACTAGTCGAATTCCCTCCATCATTTTTTACAAATGTATTAGACAACGTTATAGGAGTTATTGTAGATCCAATTTCATAATCTCCTGAAGTTGGAGAAGAGCTAATGGAAACAGTTGGACTTACATAAGTTGGATGTATAGTTTCGGTAGCAATATCGAACATCAATTCGTCTAAAGTTTTTCCAGCAGCAGGTATCACATCTCCATTGGTATACTTACCTAAATATTTCCCAGTTGATAATTTTACATTTATATTAGAAGTAAGTTTTCTAGCATAATTAGTTAACATAGTAGCAGTATCAGTCACACTAACTTTCCCACTTGAAGTTGTAGATGACAACTGATTGATCCTATTCGACAAAGAAACTGTGTCTCTTGCAAATCTACTACTCAACATCGCTGAAGTATCAGATACATTAACTTTTCTAATATCCAATGCACTTGAGCTATCAATTAAAGCTTGCTTATTTGTGTTGATTCTGGTTGATAAAGAAACTGTATCTCTCGCAAATCTACTAGTCAACATCGCTGAAGTATCAGATACATTAACTTTTCTAATATTCAATGCAGTTGCACTATCAATGATAGCCTGCTTATTTGTATTGATTCTGGCATTTAAAGAACTAGCACTATCAATAATGAGCCTATTTAAGCCTGCTGAATCTTGATTAATTTTAGATAAAATATTAGTTCCTTTTATGATTAAATTATCTTGCATAGATGTTACACCACTAATATTTAAATTAGAATTAAGCAATGCGCTTCCTTTTACAATTAAAGAATCGTAAGCATATAATTTATTGGCATAAATAGTAGAGTTACTATTTATTGATCCATATGTATTTACTAGTCTTAAAGATGAATTACCTAATTGAATTGTGTTACTATTTTTTACTATCGATCCAGCTCCTATTGCAGTTGCATTAAACAAATTAACAGAATCTGCGTTTGCTGCATTACCTATAAAAGTATTATTAAAACCTGTTGTATTCTTAAGCCCTGCATTATAACCAAATGCAGCATTTGAATCAGCTAAATTGTTATAAAGAGATTGAAAACCGAAACTGACATTCCCACTTCCTGTGCTATTACTATACAAAGACCTGCCTCCATAGGCACTATTAAATGAACCTGTAGTATTATTTGAAAGTGAACTATTTCCAAAAGCTTCATCCCACCAACCAATATTATTATTTAATACCGAAAATCCAACTGCAGTATTTCTACCATCATTTCTTAGTCCAGATGCTCCAACTATAATTCCTGTCGGAAAAGTATAGGCTGCGTCAATACTTAAGCTATTATAAAACTTAGTAAACCCTTTTACTACTAAAGAATCTGAAATGGTCGTTTTCCCTTTTACATATAAACTAGAATCTAGCATTACTTTCCCCTTTACATACAAGGAATCATTCAAAGAGGCAACTTTGTTCACATACAAGGTAGAGTCTAATTGTACACGTCCTTTAACATTTAATGAATCATTCAATCTAGTTAGTCCCATTACTGTTAATGAATCAGTTACAGCAATTTTGCCATTTACAGTTAAAGAATTTTGAACAACAGCATTTAAAGTATTTACTTTTAGATTAATTCTATCTGACAATGAAACAGTATCTCTTGCAAACCTACTACTCAACATTGCAGCAGTATCAGATACATTCACTTTTCTAATATTTAAAGCATTTACGCTATCAATAAGTCTATTCACAAACAATAACGAATCACTATTAGACTTTGCCAATACATTAATTCCCTTAACGAACAAATTTGAATCAATCAACACATTACCCTTCGTAAAAAATGTATCTGTTAATGTAGTCTTCCCCTTTACAAATAAATTAGAATCAATTAAAACGTTCCCTTTAGCAACTAGAGTGTCAGTTATTTTAGCTTTACCATAGACAGTAAGTAATGTATCTATAACAGCATTTAATGTATTTACTTTAAGATTAATCCTAGCAGATAACGAAGCTGTATCTCTTTCAAACCTACTACTCAACATTGCAGCAGTATCAGAGACATTCACTTTCCTAGTATTCAATGCTGATGCGCTATCTATAATGGCTGACATATTGATATCAATTCTATTTGATAAAGCAACCGTGTCTCTCGCAAACCTACTACTCAACATTGCAGAAGTATCAGACACATTCACTTTTCTAGTATTCAAAGCACTTGCGCTATCTATAATGGCTAACTTATTGATATCGATTCTAGTTGATAAAGACGCTGTATCTCTCGCAAATCTACTAGTCAACATCGCTGAAGTATCAGACACGTTTACTTTTCTGATATCCAACGCCGTAGCACTATCAACAATAGCTTGCTTGTTTGTGTTGATTCTGTTTGATAATGAAACTGTGTCTCTCGCAAATCTATTACTCAACATCGCCGAGGTATCAGATACATTTACTTTTCTGATATTCAATGCACTTGAGCTATCTACAATAGCTTGCTTATTAGTATCAATTCTAGTATTCAATGCAGATGCGCTATCAATAATAGCTTGCTTGTTTGTATTGATTCTGGTTGACAAAGAAACTGTGTCTCTTGCAAATCTACTACTCAACATTGCTGAAGTATCAGAAACATTTACTTTTCTAATATCCAAAGCACTTGCACTATCAATAATAGCTTGCTTATTAGTATTAATTCTTGTTGATAAAGAAACTGTATCTCTCGAAAATCTACTACTCAACATCGCTGAAGTATCAGATACATTAACTTTTCTGATATCCAAAGCACTTGCACTATCAATAATAGCTTGCTTATTAGTATTAATTCTTGTTGATAAAGAAACTGTATCTCTCGAAAATCTACTACTCAACATCGCCGAAGTATCAGATACATTCACTTTTCGAATATCCAAAGCATTTGAGCTATCAATTAGAGCTTGTTTATTTGTATTGATTCTGTTTGATAATGAAACAGTATCTCTTCCGAATCTATTACTCAACATTAATGAAGTGTCAGAAATATTTACTTTTGCACTATTCAATGCAGTAAAATTATCAATGATAACTTGCTTATTTGTATTGATTCTGTTTGACAATGAAACTGTATCTCTAGTAAATCTATTACTCAACATCGCCGCAGTATCAGATACATTCACTTTCCGTATATCCAAAGCACTTGAGCTATCTATAATTGCTTGCTTATTGGTGTTGATCCTAGTATTCAATGCAGATGAGCTATCTATTATGGCTTGCTTATTCGTATTGATTCTATTTGAAAGTGAAACTGTATCTCTTGCAAACCTGCTACTTAACATCGCAGCAGTATCAGATACATTCACTTTCCGAATATTTAAAGCAGTTGCGCTATCGATGATTGCTTGCTTATTTGTACTGATTCTGGTATTCAAAGCAGATGCACTATCTATTATTGCTTGCTTATTTGTGTTGATCCTAGTGTTCAATGCAGATGCGCTATCAATGATGGCCTGCTTATTTACATTTATTCGATTTGAAAGTGAAACTGTATCCCTCGCAAACCTGTTACTCAACATCGCTGCAGTATCTGACAATTTTAAAACCTGCACTGAATCTAAATACTTAGATATTTCAGATTCAAATTGAGCAATACCAAGTTTTGAATTAATTCTATTAGATAAAGAAGCTGTGTCACGATTAAATCTATTCGAAAGCATAAAACTTGTATCAGAAATATTTAGCTTTCCAGTAGACAACTCTCCAGATGAAGCACTTATTTTATCAATTCTTTTTGATAGTGAAGCTGTATCTCTTGCAAATCTATTTGCAAGCATAATACTTGTATCAGATAAATTAAGTTTTAAGTTAATTCTATTGGAGAGCGATGCAGTGTCTCTTGCAAATCTTAATGATAACATTGAAGCTGTGTCAGTAATATTTAGTTTCTCTTCGTTATTAGAAGAAGCTGCAGCTGCAATTGAATCAATTTTTAAATTTAAAAGTTTTTTATCTAATCCTAAAAGAGTTGCAACAAAACCGGTAGTAGCTATGCTACTATCTTTACTTGAAATATCTGGTGTAACAGCAATTGGATTCCCAATTAGTTTAGGAGAGGTTAAAATCTTATTTTGAAGTGTATCAAAACTAATATCAGTTACTAATTTTCCACTTAAAGGCAATGTAATATTTGTATTTCCTTTGTTTGTCAAGGTAACATTACCAGTCCCAGCAATTTTCAGGTTACCATCTAATGTAATAGTTTTTCCTTCATTTATTACCCCTGTTCCACCTTTTGAACCAGGCAATAAAGTAGTAATAGTAAAAGCCGAATCTGCAGTGATCGATCTGTTTGAGAATAATGAATATGGAACCGACCAGAATTGTGCCGTTCCCTGATCTACATATTCATTTTCGTAATTCCAACCTGGAGTAGGTAATGTTGGCGCGATCGCGATTTTTAAGTTTAAAAAATAAATACTAGTTCGCCAATCAATTAAACTCAAAGAACTAACCCCAGCTATTCTTGTTCCATTTCCTATTACAATTGAAAAAACACCTTCATCTGTTGATCTAACTTGAAACGTCTCGGCATAAACCACCTCTCCAGTTGAAGTAGCTTTTAAAACAAATATTTTGACATAAATATCTCTATTTGAAGCAGCATTTCCACTCGCATCTCTTGCTACTGCCTGGAAAAGTATACCATCTTTTAATTGGGCATAACCATTCATTGAACATGTTAGTCCAAATATTAACAATAATATTTTAAAATATTTATTCACTAATATTATTGTTTAACAAGTTTAAATGATTCAGAAATTGTATTTGAGCCAACATGCAGGTATAAAATACCAGATGGTAATTCATCCATTTCTAACCTGTATCCATTCAATAATTGGTCTTGAGAAACTTGAACAGACTTTAATGGCTGGCCGGTACTATTAAAAACAGTCAACTTAAAAAGATCTAATAGCTGAAGTTTATTTAAAAATTTAACGACAGTGTAAGTATTAACAGGATTAGGTGCAACTTTTATACTGTATTTTATAAAATTTGTATTTACAGCACAAGCAGTAAAAAAATCTCCTTTTTTAGAAGGCCAAAATTTTGTGATATTATTAGTCACTGTAAAACATCCGGATCCATTAATAATTAGTGATGTGTTCAATATATTAGATTTAAATGTATTACCAATACTGCCCATCGAGTAACTTAACTTAATCTGAGAATATGAAAAATTCACTAAAAACATAAATGATATGACTATTATAAATTTCAAGAGAAAAATTTTTTTAAAATATTTTTACTTGATTCTTTGTGGTTTGCGATAAGGTCAGAAAATGCTTCATTATCTTCAAAACCACAACTTTGTATGATTGATTGAATTGGCAAATCTGAATTAAGCGGATTAGTAAATTCGCTCCAAAAATGTCTAAAACGATACATTTGACATATATTATCAAAGTCCATCCCATAATTTCCCAACACAAGTTGATTCAAAAACTCAGGCTTCATATTTAATATTTTTGCCATATTATCTAGACTTGCATTTTTATGTAGAAAATATTGTTTACCAAAAAAGAAGTGTTGGAACAATATCTTATTCTTATCCCTTGTATTAAGGAAATATTTTATATATAATATTTTTAATTTATGTAATAGTTGCATATAAAATAAAACAAGAGATAAAGATTGATTTTTGAAAAAACATAAACAAAAAGTAGGGGCAAATAGAGAAAAATCGATGAAAAAATATATGAAACATTATTAATCAATTGATTTCATATATATTTATTATTTAATTTTATGCTATTGCTTCTATTAAATCAGAAGGATTCCCACCATGAAATTTTTTAAAAGGTTTATATAAATGTTGTCTTGAAGAGAATCCGGCCTCCTTTGCTAAGGCTTCTATAGTGAAATTATTGTACTTGCTATTTTGAATAATTTGAATAAAGTAATCTACTCTGTTCTTATTAACCAAGTCATTAAACGTCATAGAGTAATTAAAATAGATATACTTATACAAGTCATTACTGGAAACATCCATGGATTTAGCTAAATCATCTAAACTAGCATTGTTATTTATAAAATACTGTTTGGTAAAAAATATATTAATGAAGTCCAAATCACTTATGAAATGATCTGATTCTCTCTCAAAATTATCTCCAAATGAAATTTTAGCAGATGACTTATTTAAAAAAACAGGTCTATAAAATATAATTAATAGAAAAACAAAGTGAGTAAGTATTGAATTAAAATAAATAATATTACTATGAACTTTAAAATAGGTCAATGGAACATACAAAATGAACAAGTAAATGGTAAAAAATAGTATAGATTTTGACCAGTTTTTAACTTTATCGAAATAAACATTCTTATAATCAAAACGAATAAGAATGGCATAACAATAATAACCTAATGTAGAAAATAATAAAATTGAAAAAATTACTCTAAAAACTCTTATGTATAAAGGCCAGTTATTCTGCATAGAATAAAGTGGGAAGATAGATATACTATTATAATTGGAAAATAGAAGATTAGAATTTGAAAAATTGTATGAAACAGAAAATACAAATAAAAGAAATATTGTTGCTAAAAAATATATCCAAACTTTTAATTTGGGGAAATATAAAATTGTAAAAATATTTAAAATTGAAAGAAAAATTAATCCTTTTGAAAACATTAAAAGGATAAAATTAAATGTACACATTGATCCATTTGTAAATAAATAACTTGTAAAACCAATTAATGCAATAATTGTAAGAAAATTAAATTTCAGAAGAAATGGTCTTTTAATTTTAATAAAAGCATCAATGAATACCAAAATTGATAAAATACAAATTGTGAAATATAACTTATTAATTAAATCTGTGGTCATGATGATTAATTAGCTATTTTAAAAAAATATTCATCACTAGTAGGTGAATATACCACACCTTTATTTACTTTCTTGGTGAGCTTAATATTAAATTGTGCAGAATTAATCTCAACAATTTTATAATTGTACGTAATACGAAGCGTAGTATCTACGGGATTTGTAAAATAAACCAATTCGTCTAATTTGGGAACGTTCCAGTTTCCGCTATACCCATCGGAATCTTTAAAAGTACCATCAAAATTATACGTTATAGTATATTTTTTTTGCACTGCAGTAAGTGGGTAGTTTTTCCCATTAAATGCACAAGAATCTAATCTCCAAATTTTTTGTGTGTTTTGATAGGAGCCAATTCCTCCAATTAATTGTTTTTGAAATGTTAAATCATCAACTAGTACTTCTTTAGCACATGAAAAAGATAATACTATCAAAATTATAATGGAAGTAAGTTGATATGATATTTTGTATCTCATGAATTACTTAAATAATCTTCTTGAATAAAATATTCCAAAGTTGATATAACCATCAGAAGCCTTTGTAGGGGAATTTCTTAATTGACCCTTTGTTACAACTCTAGAAGAAGGGTTTGAAAAATAGGCGGCTGCGATTGGATCAGACTTAGTCTTTAACATCAGGGTATTTATATCAGGGTATTCATCTGGACCAACATCATCTAAGTAATCAGACATACTTCTATGAATTGAAAAATGAATTCCTACACTATTAAATCTGTTAATTTGGTATTTAACTTTAAAATTGACAAAATAACCCAATGCCATTAAGGAATACAAACCCTTAGTACTATCAATCAATTGTCCGCCAGTGCCAAGTGTTTGTAGATTGTACTCTTTACCCTTGTACAATCCTGTAGGATTAAATGAAGCAATGTCTAATCCAAAACCAACAGAAGGTCTAATACGTCTTGCTTTTGTATACAATCTATTGTCAATATAATCATACTGAATAGAAGGCGATATAGTCATCATTGATGTACTAAATCTCATTCCTCTAGCAATTTGCTCATTATTATCAGAGGCTAGATCAGAGTTACTCAATTTGAAGCTTGAAATCGTCAGACCTAAACTAATATTTGAATAGAGCGTATAATTAATATTGAAGGCATTATAAATATTCAGTTCATTCTGAAAAATATTTTTATTACTTATCGTTCCGGTAAAAACTGCACCACCCGTAAATAAACCAAATTCAAATCTACTTTTTAGCGGAGCTTCAATCTTTTGGAACTGATTTTTTACAGAATCTAATTCTTTAGGAATTGGCTTAATAGTATCGGCTGCTTTTTTATTTTTAATAATTTCATCTAAAATTTTTCTTACTCGTAGTTCCTTCAAATAACCACCGTAACCAATTTTAGCATCAGAAACATAATTATTTTTAACATCTAATAAATTACTTAAGGTATAGTAACCAGTCTTTTTATTGCTATTTGCAGGCCTTGTAATAACTAATTTATTGGAGTACTCATTTTCTGCTTGTATATCAAATGTCAATGTTGTATCTACCATTTTTAAAGAACTGTCATCAATATAATAATGATACCTTAAAATTGATTTTGATAAATCAAGAAGATTGTTACTTTCAATAACAAAACTCTTTAAAGGTATTTTATTAGTTAATGTATCTGTAAATGGGGAATTAGTTTCTCCATTCTTGATATTATAAATGTGAGTTGGGCTTAAATTATTTGGAATCTTTAAAATAGGATCTGCAATAATTTTAGGAGAACTATAATTTATATTTTGATCATAAATGCCTTTAATAATATTATTGGAATTAGTAGCTCCCCAAAAATTATTAGTTGTAGCAAATGTTTTTTCTGTTCCATAAACACCCAAGTTTGCTTGTTGAACAATTGTATCTGCCAAATTATCTATTAAGTAATTGCCAACAAAACTATTACCTTCTATTCTTGCATTAAATCTATTATAAAACTGATCTACTCTTCCATATAATACATTTGTTGAAATATTATAATTTTTAAAACCGTACACTGTATTATTGGTAATCGCGTTATTTAAAAATTCAATTTTAAGGTGATCACTTTTTAAGTCCTCGAAATATATTGAAGCATTATTATCTGCAAATAGGTTACTATTTATAGATAATGATGAATAAGATGAATCTAAATTGTAATTAAACGGAGGATTAAGCACCTGTATGACTGAAACTTTACCTATATTTTTTATAAAAGAGTTATATTCAATAACTACATTTTTTCGTTTCCAACCAAAATCAAAAAATAAGGGCATTTGCAAATTGGTAAAAACTGCATTATTTATAATTACCGAACTAGAATCAATAGATTTTATTACTAGACCAGTACCTTCTTGATTCTTTTTGCCATAAATTTCTATGTTTTTAGAAACGCCATTTATATTCACCGAACCTTCACAAACTATCATTCCTGGCTCTATTAATTCAACTGAAGCACCTGGCTCAACAATTAAACTTTTAGAAACAGTTACCACCGTCCTAATAACATGCTTCCCTTTTGTAATCAACAAAGAATTATGGTTCCCCATTAAAGTATCTTGCGCAGTGCTAGTCAATGCGAATGAAAGAAGCAAGAAAATATAAAAATGCTTTTTAAACATGCTTAGTCAATAATTTTATAAACTATAGGAGGAGAGGTTCTTGTTGATCCATCAATGAGTGACATATTAATATTATCAAAAATTAATAAATCGTTCTTTTTAAGCGCCCCTAGCACTTTTTGAGTGGTTGATTGAAATAATTCGCCGTAATTATTGATAGACTCTTCTTCTTTTCCATTGTGAATACGAATCACTTTGTAACTATTGATTCTTCCTGGAAAATAATTTAAATTATTAATTTCAAGACTTGCTTGTAATCTTTCAGCTCCTAATAAATCTTTTAAAGCAATAGTATAATTACCAAGATTGTCTCCTTTTACTCTTACAACTGGATCAGGAATTGAATTAACTTGAACTTTCTTTTCAAACAAAAGCTTTTGTGGAACTTTCCTTAAGTCATAAAATCTAAGCAAATACTCCCCAGTTCTATTGAAGACTACTTTATAGTTTCTTTCATTTCGAGTTATATTGACTTTTGGCAAAATTTCTAATTCAAAATCTTTCCCAAGTAAAAACTCAAAATCACTAAGTAACGTATTATTAAGACCTACAAATATGTTTTCAGTATGTAACGAATTGATGATTTTTTTAAATAATTCATCATATACATCATCATTGATATTAATCACTTTTTGATCTTTCTGAATAATTTCTTCTGGTTTATATTCTTTAACCGTAGACTTTAAAACATAAAGTTTTGGATTAAATTTAGAAAAATAGGTAGGCTGATAACCAATTTCATTTAAAGCTGCTTCTTGATAAATTAACTGAGTTTGTATAATCAATAACTTAATTCGCTCAAGCTGCATATAACTTATTGCAGTTGGTTTATGAAAAAATAGATAGCCCATCCACTCTTCTTGTTTGCCTTTTAAAGTTGTAACTGTTTTCTTTAAAGGAATGAGGTCTTCTAAATGATTTGCTAATTTATATGGCGATTTATTAATAAAAGAGGTTAGATCAAATAGATCTTTTTCCATTAAAACGACACCATTAGGGCTTTTTAAAATTTTCTCTATCAAGTTTCTACTATTAAATTGAGATTGAACAGTAGCATTGTGTGTTTTAAACTCTTTGTCAACATGACTTAAAACCGAATCTATAACAACTCGACTTTGTGAAAGCCTTGTCCTAATTCTTAGAAAGCTTTTTGCCTTTGCGCTTCGGTTTAATAAATCCAAATTGTCATTAATAATTACATTACTAATATCAATTTTCTTGATTTCTTCTAGCTGTATTGTCTTAAATGAATTAATCGTATACAAATTAGAATCAAGAACAGACATCTTAATATTAATTACAGAAAAGCAGATAAAAACGATATACAAAAGACTAATTATCTGGTATCTTTTGACATCTACGTGACCTTCGGCCATATACTAGATTTTTAGAATTTAATTATATTGTTTTTGCAATAAAATAAACGCCAACTGAGAACCTGTTGGTGCAATATTATTTTTAGCCAAATGATAGTTCAACTTATTAAATATTTCATTTTTAGAATCTTGTTCTTTAAGATTAAAAATCTCAAGAAGCTTCGCTTTATTAGCGATACCATCATTTGAAAGTTTTTCAATAATTGAATTGACGTAATTGATGTTTTCTAACTCTTTATTGATAAATATTTCATTTAATACAACACTATACTCGTTTTTAGGACCAAAGTAAATTGTATCTGCAAAATAATTAACAACATCATCCAATACTATTGTTTGATCATTATTGATTTTAATTTCAAGCAATTTCTTGAAACACTCATGACCTAAACTAATGTCATTAAAGTTAGTAGCAAGTAACGCAAGGTGTTTAAGATACACATACCCACTTTCACTTACGAAATCATATGTCAATCGTTTGAATCTGTTGAATAATTTTATTTTAAAATCGTCTGAAGTAGTTTGCAAAATCGTAGTTAATGAAATAAATTCTTCTTCTGATTTTAAGTTTAGTTTTTGGATTAAATAGTCAAGAAGGTTACTATCCTTTACCTTAATTAAACTTCTTAGACAGTCAACATTTGGTGTGATAACAATTACATTATTATAGTAAGTCTTACAATGGTTCAAAATCTTCTCTTCTTCACCACCGAAGACAATAATTTCTTTGGCTTTTTTGTTTCTAATTAAGTATTCTCCATCTTTATCTTCGATAACAAAAATGTCAAATAAATTATTGACTTTAATGATATCAAAAGCAGTATATAATAATTCAATTTCTTCTGAAGTTAAAGTATGAGGTTGTTCTAGCACAACATCTGCAATGCTTGCAGATGGCATCTTAACAGGAAATTGACCTAGAAAAGCAAGTGCTTCTTTAGTAGGTAATTTTTTACCAAATACACGTTTAAATATTGAGGTCAATTGAGTATACTCTTCGTCAAAAAATCTATTCCATTCAGGCTGATAAAATAAATCTTTTGAAAGACTTAAAATATCTAGATTTTCAAGTTGTGATAAAGAATGATTTGAATTATTCCCAGCAGTTGTGATAACAGCATTATTTGTGTAAGCATTTGAAGCTGAATTTTGCCCGATACCTGAAACTGGTGCATCAATCTTGATAGTAACATTTTCTTTGTTGGTTCTACCTTGATAGTCGGCTAGACTATTATTAGATGATAATTTTTTATAATCTGTCGAACTCAGCGGTAAACTTCCTTCATTGCCCGTTTGTATATTCACATAAGTATTGGAATAATCATTACCCACAACATCCTTCAAGGAGTCTATATTATCTGCCACTTTTGCTAATGTGGCCTCGGTCGCCACCATGGTTTCACCTTTCACATCTACAAATTTGATCGCAGAGACGCCAAAAACAACTGCTTCAATACTCAATCCAAGGGTAATTAATAGATCCTGAGCAGGCCATTCTAATAATTTTGCAATTACGCCAATTAGGATTACAACAGCAGCTCCACTGTAAAATAGGTTGAAAATATCCAGTTTCTTTTTGGACTTTGGAAGTGTACTCATAGAATTATTTTTCAATAAATAAATTGATATCAATCACAATTGTGAATAAATATCAAACTATGATAATCACAGTCCAAAAATTAAGAGCAACTAGAGTTAAATCGATGTAATAAAATATGAAACATTGATTATCAATATTTTAAATACATAAAATATTCTAATAAAATCTAATATAAATAAGGAAACTCAAGAGAAAATATAGATTATCCAGACATAGCGTCTATGAAATTAGATGGATTACCCCCATGAAACTTCTTAAATGGCTTGTATAAATGTTGCCTAGAAGAGAAACCAACTTCCTTAGCTAAGGCATCTATTGTATAATTAGCAAATCGTTTGTCATGCACTAAATCAATAAAATAGTCAATTCTATTTTTATTCACTAAGTCATTAAAAGACATAGAATATTTATTATATATGAATCTATATAAGTCATTATAATTGATGTTTAACTTCTTTGAAAGGTTTTCAATAGATGCATCGCTATTGGTAAAATATTGATTGGTATAAAATTCATTAATGAATAATAATTCATTCACCTTTTTTTCATCTTCTTTATTAAATTTTTCTCCGAATGATAATTTAAGTGATGACCTATTTAAGAAAACCGGTCTATAAAATATCAATAACACTAAATAGAGATACACAATAATTGTGGTAGAATGGCTAATAATAACATTTGTACTTAAATATTTAATAGGCAGATTAGTTAAAAATATTATAATAGATAAAATTAAAAATGCTTTTGCCCATTTTTTAATTTTATCAAAATAAATATTTTGGTACTTAAGTTTAAATAAAATAACATACCAGAAATAACCAAGTGTAAAAATAAAACCAAAGAAAAAAACGAATCTTATTGGAACAAAATAAAATGGCAAACTACTATTTTGATGACTCTCAATCCCAATGAGTTTAGGGTTTATCTTGTAATCACCAATATTATAATAATGATAATTATACCAAAGTGTGGCTATTGCAGTGCCTATCATTACAAATGAAAAAATATTTACCCAAAGTGTAAATTTCTTGAAATACAATAAGGTGAATATATTCAAAAATGACGCAGCCATAAAGGACTTGATAAGTGCTAAATAAAAAATAAATTCATTAGCACTGTAAGAATAAATTAATGAACTAGCAGCAATACTAACTAAAATTAAAATCAAATGAAATTTAAGAAGTATGGGCCTTTTAAATTTTATAAGTACATCAGCTACAACTATTATTGCAATAGCTGCTATTGAAAAATATAAATTTGAAAACAAGGTAATCATAGAACCAAAGTTATCATATATAGAAAATCTACCATCCAGAAATTGCTAAAATCTCGGCAGTATGGTCTTTTGTATCTGGTTTTTCTATAATATGTTGGACCATCCCAGCTTCATCGATCAAGAAAGTGGTCCTGGTAGTGCCCATATAGGTCTTCCCCATGAACTTTTTCTGACCCCAAAGGTTGTATTTGTCTACGATTTTCTTGTCTTCGTCAGCAATTAGAGAAAAAGGAAGCTCATATTTTTCGATGAATTTCACATGAGAGGCCACAGAATCGACGCTCACGCCAAGAATAGCTATCCCCTTCTTAATCAATTTCTTATAATTATCGCGCAAATTGCAAGCCTGAGCTGTACAACCTGGCGTATCGTCTTTTGGGTAGAAGTATAAAACCAGTTTTTGACCTTTGAAATCGGCTATAGAGACCGTTTTACCGTGTTGATCAACGCCTTTGAATGCAGGTGCTTTAGCCCCTTCTTTGATAATAGCCATAACATTTTGTATTACGGTGAAGATACGAATTAAAAAGGAGAAAATTGTTTGGCTCAATATGACTCGAATGCGGCCAAAAATTAGTAGGTTTGCGCAATTTATATTTTTGTAGACATGCCTAGAGACACATCCATCAAATCCGTATTAATAGTAGGTTCTGGACCCATTATCATTGGACAAGCCTGCGAGTTTGACTATTCAGGATCACAAGCCGCTCGATCATTAAGAGAAGAGGGCATCAAAGTGATTTTAATCAATAGTAATCCGGCTACCATCATGACAGATCCAATGATGGCAGACAAAGTGTATTTATTGCCGTTGACGATCGAAAGTTTAGAGCAAATCTTAAAAGAAAATCAGATTGATGCGGTCTTACCAACTATGGGAGGACAAACAGCATTGAATTTATGTAAGGAAGCAGATGAATTAGGTATTTGGGAGCAATACAATTGTAGAATGATCGGTGTGGATGTAGCTGCAATCAATACAGCGGAGGACAGAGAATTATTTAGACAGTTGATGGTGAAGATCGGTATGGCCGTTGCACCAAGTAGAGTAGCGAATAGTTTTTTAGAAGGTAAAGAATTTGCACAAGTCATAGGGTTCCCATTGGTGATTCGCCCTTCATTCACATTAGGTGGAACTGTAGGAGGCTTTGTACATGATGCAAGTGAATTAGACGCAGCATTAGAAAATGGATTAAAAGCATCTCCAATGCACGAAGTATTGGTAGAGAAAGCTGTATTGGGATGGAAAGAATATGAATTAGAATTATTAAGAGACCAGGCGGATAACGTGGTGATTATATGTACGGTAGAAAACTTAGACCCAATGGGTGTACATACAGGAGATTCTATCACAGTGGCACCAGCCATGACATTGAGCGATACAGCGTTTCAAGAAATGCGTAACAAAGCAATGTTGATGATGCGTAGCTTAGGTAATTTCTCAGGCGGATGTAACGTACAGTTTGCATTGAATCCAGAAACAGAAGAATTGATTGCAGTGGAGATCAATCCACGTGTATCAAGATCATCTGCATTGGCATCAAAAGCAACGGGTTACCCAATTGCAAAAATTGCAGC
>JACCDK010841917.1_pt1 | contig 19320 bp, 10 predicted proteins | sample 7445871 | NCBI WGS metagenome assembly JACCDK01 (sample SAMN15323436, study PRJNA562643) | freshwater metagenome | isolation source: river surface water | place: USA:Blue River Watershed | collected 2017-08-15
AAGTGCCGCCTACCAGCTTGCCACTAGATGCAAGATTCGCGAGGTCAGCCTTGTGGCCTTCCCAGATTATTTGCTCAGACATGTCTATCTTTCGTTCGGTTCGATTCAGTTCATTTTATTCATGAAAGTTCTGGGGAAAAATCTAAACCCCGAACTTCTTCTTCAGCACAGCAACAGTGTGCTCCCACTTTTCAGACTTCGGCTTGGCAACAGTGTTCTGGTTGCCAAAGAAACCGACCTCTCTAAATGCCTTCTCTACGGGCACAGTCGCAATCCACTTCACCGGCACAAACCAGGCCTCTTCTTCTGGTGTAGCCGAGTTCAAGTAGCGACCCATCCCCTGAACATCGGCAAGGCGTCGAGACAGCCCATCAACCTCTATAGCAAACTCGGATGCTGGCAAAGCAGCACCCTGCACAATACCCACGCCGACGTAACCTACCTTTGGCACATTCACCCAGACGCGATCGCCTTCTCCGAGCATCCCGAGAGTTTGGGTATACCAAGCGCCACCTGAGGCTGAGATGAAACCGTAGTTGCGAGCATCCGCCCATGAGCGATTCTCACCCTCGCCGTATGAAACGTAGTATTCGCCATTCCAAATGCCAGATGACTCCCCAACCGACGAGACTGTCACCTGAACCTCGGTTGGGTCCACCATCCAAGCGCGCGAAAGCAGCAGGCCGCCAGCATCCTCAAAGACTTGAAAGAACAACACGTTGATGTTCAGGTTTCGCTTCGACAAGAACTTAACGATGCGCTCAGTGCTGTTATCAAGCTCGGTAGCGACGATTACCATAAGGTGGTCTCGATTCAGGGCTTCGGCGGTTAACTCCGCGCCAAATCTAGATTCGAAATCGGCGAGAAGATTGGCACCCTCTCCAGCAAACTTTTCATAAATTGACTGAAGCCTCGAAGGATTCAACTCTTCTACCCAACTCGCATAGTCGAGCGTCTGGGCAAGCACGTCGCGGGGCGTTTTGTCTTTTTTGAGTTCGATGATGACGGGCGTACCGTCTGGCTGAAGGGCGAGCAGGTCGATGAAGCCCTTGTAGTCGGTTTGAACCTGTCGACCTATCAGCATGAAGTTCGGGTCAAGAATCTCGGGATCGGCGACGATGTAGTCTTCGAGCGAGCGCTCAGAGGCTAGTTTTGCTGGTCGAAGGCGTGTGCCCTGATCGCCTAAGCGCCAAATGGCTTGATGTAACGGCATACTTTTCCCCTTTTTTGCTAGTTTACTTGTGCACTCGGTCAAGCGGTCAAAGCGCTCGATGATACGCTTTCTGAACTGTTTTCTAAGTTAGACACATCAGAGAGGGAACCACATGTCTGAAGAAAAGAAACCCAGCTACTGGGATCAATTCAAACCCGATTCCATAAAAGCAGCCGTTGAAGAAAAGGCTGCCAAGGGGGACTTCGTTCAGCAACAGGCTGAAGGTCTAAAGAAAAATACTCAGGCTGTCTTCATGAATGCTTCAGAGGTTAGACAAAGTGGTGGCAAGTATCTAATCGTTGATCTACAGGTGACCATGCTTGGAACCTCAGTTGATGCACAAGAAGTCATGAATCGCTTGTTTGCAGATGGGTGGCGCTTGGTGGCTGCCAACGGCAGTGAAACGATTGTCATGGGTTCACCATTCACGCACTGGCACATGGTGTTTGAGGACACAAGGCTGAAATAAAATTTATTTCACGGTTAAGGCCCTAGCGGTTGCCCTTGGCGCGGTTGTGAGATGTGCACAACATTTCGCAGTTCGATGCGATGGTGCCTCCGCCTTTTGTCCAGGCAGTGACGTGATCTGCTTCCATCTCAGCGAACTTGTAGATTCTGGTGGCATTACCAGGATGGCCTTCAGCGCAGGTACGGCAATTTGAAATGCCTTTGGCCTCAGCATCCGCTGTTTGCTTGGCGTATGTCGATTTCTTCGTGGCATCATCAAATACGCGGATGTCCAGCAGCCGCCTATCGGCATCCTGCCCGCCTCCCAACACAAACTCCCAAATGCCCTTGCGGTTCTTTAGGTACGGGTCTCCATAGAGTTCACGAATTTGCTCCTTTAGAACTTTTGAGCTGTAAGGCTGGTTGTGGAACTTCTCATAGAGTCGACCCCACTCGAGGCCTTTCATTTCGGGCTCTACGTCTTCGAAGATGCCAGACACCCAATCCAAAACCGAATTGAAGTAAGTCTTTACTTCTCGGATGTTGTCGTCGAACCGGTGCTGGCTCATGTAGTCGCCCACATCACCCTTGCTTACCCATTCGAGGGCGGTGGCCCAGTAATCCTGGCGGTTTGCCGAGCCCGAGATGTAGGCACCCCAACGAGCAGTATTGGCATTCGCGCTATTACTGAACTCGGCTTTACCTTCGGTGACGAACGGACCCGAGTAAACCGCATTGAGTAGCTCTTGCTCGTTTAGCGGTACTCCGGCGATGTTGATGGTTTTGAACCACTCCTTGATCTCGGTCTCGGTGCCTTCGCACTCATAGACGAGAATTTCAGCATCCAGAATCTTTTTCTGCTTGTCAGAAGCCATGGCGCTGAAGTACTGAGGCATGCCATTGTCGTCAATGATCGCGAATCGGTCTGTTACAAAGCGGCCAAAACTAGTGATTCGCTGCTGGCCATCGAGAACCTCAAGCTGACCGCCTTCAGCAACGTTGAAGTAAATCAGGCCCAGTGGGTAACCCTTGAGCAGGGACTCGACCACGGCAACATCGCGTTTGCCATCGGCATAGATGTAATTGCGCTGATACTCGGGCTGAATGACTAGCTTGCCGGCTAGGCCATAAAGCCCGCGACCCTCAGCCTCGTTGTATTGAAAGTCTTCAGAGATTTGCTCGACGGTGTAGGTTTTACGTTCGGTGTTCATTTGGCTACCTGTCTGTGGCGAATAAAAATGCGTTTGTAAATTCGCGCCCCATTGACGACTGGTTGGGCAACTCCAGAGGCGCTGTCCCACAGCCCATTCGAGAAACCCTTACCTTCACTTTCGCTACACCCTGATATTTCAAATTGGTCAGGATTGTATTTGCTTAGGAAGCTTATTGGAACGCCCATGATCCCTTCATAGTCGCTTGGAATTGATTCTGTGTACGGCACCTCAATAGCGTCGTAGTTATCGTACTTTTGGTAGCCAACACCTTTGACTCCAGCGCGACCGTAACGTGTGTTGTCTTCCTCGGTCATTAATTGGATTGGTTCATGTCGGCGACCGTGCTCGAGGGTCGTGTACCAGCACACTCCAGGTACACGACTCGCTTTCTTTCCTTGAACTTCTTTCAAGAATTTATAGGTTGAAGAGTACTCCCATGATTCCGGCACAAAGAAGTACATACCCACATTAAAATTTGTCGCTCCAACCCAAACTTTATTTTGCATTATCAAGGGGAATACCTCTTTGTAAGTGATTGCGTTCATATTTCCAATCACAACGTAATCCTTGCCTCCTTCTTCCAGCCAACCAACGAACTTTCGAAAAAGTGAGAATGGTGGATTGGTGACGATTATGTCCGCTTCATCACGAAGTGCGGTGACTTCTGCGCTTGCAAAGTCTCCGTTACCTTCAAGGTAATTCCATTCGAGATCCTCAAAATTGATGACACCGTCACCGTTTGTGTCTGAATCCAGAACCAGGATTCGACCATTCTCGTAAGACTTTGTTGCATCATATTTAGGGCTTTCAAGCTCAAAAAGTGTTGGTTCGAGGTCTAGCTTCTCAGGCTTACTGTTGAGCGAGTAACTAGTGCTAATCAGCTTCTTCAGGCCAAGTTTCGTAAAGTTTTGCGAAAAATATTTCGTGAAATTTGACCACTCTGGATCATCACACGGCAACAAAACGGTTTTGCCTCGGAAAACATCCTGGTTGAAATCGAGATAAGCATTCATCTCTTTTTCAATATCGTGATACTGGGTATAGAACTCGTCGTTCTTAGCTTTCTTGGCGTCCCCAAGATTCTCATTCGCCATAGGTCAATGGTAAGCGAAGATTCAGATTGAGGAACAAGTTGGTCTAGTCGTGAGCCTCAAAGAACCCAGTAAAACCACCTTCTGAGGTTGTGTCTCCCACCAAAGTTGCTCTATCGAGACCTTGATTAAACTGTTGGCAAGCGGTCTCTGGTAGTAAACAACAATTGTGGCAGGCCGCCAGATTCGTACCAAAAGTGCCTTGCCCAGCTTTACCGAGTTCCATACAAACGGGGTCGTTAGAACACCATTGAGCGGCGGTCACGGCTTCTTCAAAGACCTTCTTCATGGCATCAGGGTTTGCCATTTCAACCAGCCCGCCCATGGTGCCATCCGCATCCGCAGCTGCCGTGTAGATGAGGAGCCCAGCCATGTCTTCACCAACATAAATTCTTTCCATTAATGACGCCGCGATGTACCCACAGTCGTTGACTAGTTGTTGAATTAGCAGGTGCGAAATCGTATGAAGGAGTACTCGTCTAGCATCGTTTGGCGCATCGGGATTTGACCTGTTTTTATCGATCAGCCTGCTCTCAATTGGTGCTACGCGACTTTGCACACCGACCTGAGATTCCCACTCGACTAGTTTCGCTTCATCAAACTCGATGAAGATGCCTTCTCCCACGTAGCGAACCGCAGGAAGCCAGCGAGATTTCGCACCTGCCCACTTCTTGCTCATCAACTTCTTTCCAAGAGCAAGATCTAGAACTCTCGGCATTAGCCTTGAAAAGCCGGTCTGAGCAGTAGTTTTCGTTAGCGTGGGCACTGCATGAATGTTGACTACTCCCTCAATTTGACCTGAGTACCCAACCTCACGAATCCTTAGCACCTCATGTTCTATAGGAGTTCGAAGCGCTTCCCATTCCCTCGTCTCAAGGCTCTTTATTGTTACTTTTTCGTCGTTACCTTCTGCGATCTGGCCCGAACCAAACCGAATCGCTAAACGCTCTGCGATTTCTGGTCTCTTGAAGTTCTTGAATTCCAAGCCAATCGTCGCGTAGGCGAAAATTGCCAACTCGTCGAAATCGTCCCCCAAGATGAAATACTCCGTAGAAAGAGCCAGGTAGTGCTTCTCGATCGCTTCATCTAAAGCGTCAACCTTGGGAGTGATTTTTGGAATCAACAGAGAGCTGACCTGATTCGAGTAATACAGATTGGTTGCATTTCTAAGAATCAGCCGCACTGGGTTTGCACATACGTCGTGATCGTCGAGCCATGGCCGAGCGCCGGTGCAAAGGTATTTCGCTCCACCCTCTGTGAGCCGGTTGCTCAAATAGGTGCCTCGTTCTTCTTCAGCGTCAGCATCTCCAGAAGTTGCTTCGTTTGTGCCCGCAAGCGTGCGTGTGGCTTTGCATGATTTGCAGGTGACTCTCTGCCCTTTCAGGTCACCAGAGCCACTCGATTCAATGATCAATGAGTTTTCAGAACACGTTGGAGCGATTGTCTTGTGAACCCACTGAAGCCAAGGGAACTCGTCGATGTGGCCGTCTTCGCAAACAATGATGAAGTTAACCTGGACTACCCGACGTTTTTTGCTTTCTTTTGCTTCGCAATTTGGGCAGTTGGCTAGTTTTTGATCATCTTTCTTAAGGCGAGTCAAAGACCTGCAGTTATAACAGAGAGCCCAAGTGGGAAAAACTGATGCCGAAATGTGTTCCGAGTACTCCTTTGTTTTGAAGTCAGCCCCTTGTGCTGGCGGGTATGTGAAGAACTCAACATTTAAAGCCTCGGCAAGGTTGGGATCGACCAGCTTGCACTTTTCTGGGATGTCCTGAACATACCGCATGTCAGGAATACCGTTACTGGAGGCAGCGATACCGGCTTCGCGTTTATACCAGGAGTCGAGGCCCGGCATAACTACAGAGAGCCCTTCTTTAAGAATTGAGAGCGATCCAGGTCCTGCGCCCTGAATAACGGTGCTTTGCCTTATCGAGTGCTTAGCCATTACTCGTCTCCCTCAAGTTCTGCATAAGGTTTCGCAATACGAATTACGGTCTGGCCATCCACGCTTCTCATGGACGTCATGACCATTATTGACTTGTCATTCACAACGGGGGGCTTCAAACTTTCACGCCTGCCCCTCATGAGTGCCGGAACTACAGTGTCATCGTGGAAACCTTCATATTCGACCTTGTATGGGTACGACCACTTTGACGGGCTGTAAGCCTGCATGTAAGCCTTCAGCGACTTGACGTGATGTTCAAAATCAAGCTGACTCTGGTCTTGCAAACCTAAACTTTGCACCCGTTCACGGAAGACCTCAACACAGGAGTCAAAATGAACCCAGTCGATTGCATCTGGAGAACCGTTTGAAGGCACGGTCATTCTATAGAGAGCAATCAGAGCGCCATTCAAACCATGATTCATAGCTTGAATAGCAAACGGGGTTACGCTAAGAGGCTCAACCTGAGCATAGAGAGTCTGATGATAAGACTGGAATCGTTCATACACGCTTCGATCCCTAGCGCGACCGGTGTTGTAAAGCATCACAACAAGTCCCGGGCCAACTGAACGAGCTCGCCCGACGCGACCAGATACCTGGATGTACTGCGAAGTTGTTTTCGGCTGGCTCATGATGGTGAGTAGGCCTAGGCGCGGTACGTCGACACCTACTTCCATGATGCTCGAGGCAAGACAGGTGTCATAACCCTTAACATCCCAACTTGGCTTTGCAAGTCTCTCTAAGGCACCGGAAACTTTGTTGGAATCAATGCGGCTCGTGAGTTCCAGGATTTTGTTCGGATACGTTCCTTTGTCAACTCCATCGGGGAATCGTTTGCCGAGGCGAATGCCTCCAATCACATCTCTCGTTACAGAAAGCATGAGAGTCATCGTCGTTCCAAGCTCTTTGAGGCTGTTGAAAAACCACACAGACGTGCGATAGAAGTCCATCGACTTGTCTTTCTCGTCGGGCACCATATTTGGTGCCTGCTTCAAGATCGCAGCCAGCTGAGCGGCAGCATTCTGGGCACTACCGAAAGTCGCAGGGCTCACACCTAGGTAAAGGCTTCCCTTTTCCTTCACTCCGGTGTCTTTGTTGACCATAACCGTAGAGAAGTACGTTTCATTTGCCCTATCTATGGCCTGTGGGAAAAGCATGACTTTCTCACGGCCGTACAAACCTCTTACTTGGGCAACAAAATTGCGTGTGGTAGCTGTAGAAGCGACAATCTTAGGTCGTACAGGCTTTTCTCCACGCGTATCAGTGCACAACTTCTCAATCACGGGTTCGTAGAGGCCGACCATTGAACCCAGCGGACCCGAAATCAGGTGCAGCTCATCCTGAATGATCAACGCCGGAGGAGGGCCGATGCGCTGGCCATTCGAATCGATATTGAAGATCGACTTTGCTTCCTCTTTCCAAGCAAGTTGGGCAAATTTGTCTACTGTGCCGAGAATAAATGTCGGTTGTTCTTCGTAGACATCCTCGTCGGTGATCCAAATCGGAAGGGGGTTGTCAACATCACCGTAGACACAATCTTGATCGGGACATAGAAACCTAATAGTCGCTTTTGAGCCCGTGTTTGGGACCCGGCTGAAACCTTTCCAAAAACCAGCGCTTTTGGCCGTACCTTTGCGTGGTTGCTCCCACCAGCCGAACTTGGCCGCACAGATCGGGCACTTTGTCAGAATGAAAGGGTTAGGGCTATCCTCTTTGCGGTACTTGGGGTCTCTGAGTTCGGCAAGACCATCCGCTCGCGAGTTGGGCGTAGTGTCTCGTCCGAGCCAAACCCCAATCGAAATAGGTTTTTTCCCAAGTTCCGATGAATTCGCCCTGCGCTTTTGTTCCAGGACGGCAATGAGCCCAGAGCTGCGCTCAAATTGCTGGATAGTGAGAAGTCGAAGGGTGTAGCGCATGAGCACTTCGACGCCCATGTTCTGTTCTGGTTGAGCGGTTAGACGGTTGTAAAGAATGGTGAAAGCCGCTGCTCCTAAATATGCTTCGGTTTTACCGCCACCGGTAGGAAAAAAGATTAGATCAACTTCGTCACGCGTTGGTTCTTCTTTGTTGACCAGACCAGGAATGATTGCCAGCAAGAAAGCAATTTGGAATGGACGCCAAGAACCATAACTCCCCGAGGGTTCAGACTTTGCTTCAAGCGCAAACTGCTCTCCCGGAAGCCAATTCCTAGTTGACCTCTTGCCATTTTTTTGCTGTTCATACATGGCCTCGTTAGCCCATTGAAACGCCTTGAATACGTTTTCCTGTTCTTGATCGGCGAGAAGATTGAGGCCGTCTTGGATTCTGTTCCTTATGTGTAGCGCCTTAGCCGTTAAGGCATTGACCACTGCAGAATTCTCTGGGGCCAGGCCTACGGATTTCTCGGATTCCTCGTGGATCCACTTACTGTAGGAATCGACAAATGTGGTCAACTGGCCTATTACAGAGCTGCGCGAGCCTTCGGCCATCTCCTTCATAGATATCGACGGCAAGTAGTCAAAATCGAGCACTTCCTGATAAAACTTCGGCAGAGCAGCAGTTTCAATCCTTCTCAGCGGCTGACCTGGAGTTTCTTGCCAGAAAGCGGAAGTTCCATGCCCGGTTCCAAAGTTTAGGGCGTGTCGATAGAGATGATCTAGTTCCTGTTGTTCAAGCTGTTCAGAGACGCGAGATTGCGTGGGTACCAAGTGCCCCACACCCTTGATTTCAAAGCTGAGGTGGGACTGAAAAACGTCTTTATCCTTTTCAGATTCGCCATGATTTTTTGCAACGAGAGTGGCAATAAGGACTACGCGCCCGTCGGATAGCGTACCTCCCTTACGTAATCTCAGGTAAACGGTGACGTATTCGCCTGCTGTGCCGTCGAGGGTCAACTTATGAAGCCTATTGAGACCAAATCGCGTCGAAGACCATGACTCTTCGAATTTTCCTACTATCGCATTTCGCTTCCAAGCTTGCGCCGGCTTGCGCTCGCCAATCTTGATTTTTATCTCATCGTAGAAAGCGCCGCTGAATTCAACTTTGAGTAGGTCCCCTTCGGCCAGAGCAATTTGAAAGGTCAAACCCATAGCACTTGGGAAAAGCTTCTGGGACTGTTCAAGTGAGAAGTCATCGTCATCGACGTTCGAGTCCCGGCCGCCTCCCACAACGTCTACTTTTGGCTCCGGCGGCGTTTCGCCGTCATCGTCTTCGCCCTCATCAATCGCCTGCGGCGCTGGAGTCAAATCGACAGGTTCGTTACTGGATTTTTCTATCTTGTGCAGAACGCCGGTTCCGTAAAGCTTTTTTGGTTCCTTACCCTGGATGATTAATTCATTAGTAGCCGGGTCGACGATCTTATCCCGAGAATTTTCTGCGGGGATAAAGTGAATTCCCTCAGAGTCTGGCTCTGGCAATTTAAAGGCATCGGCTGAGACCGGGAGAACAGGCCCCCACGTTTCGTTGACTATATAGTCGACAACCTTGTCGCGTGATTCTGATCCCAATTTAAATACCCTTCACTAACTTTTCAATCACTTTTGCAGGCATGACACACGCCAGCTCTGCTAGCGATCGAGTGCTTGAGATGTAGAACGTTTCGCGCGATGATGCCCCATCTTCAAACTCAACTAACAAAATTGCCGCAGCCTCCATGCCCTTAAAGGCTTGGGCAGTTCCCCAACGGACTCGTCCCTTTTTTGGCGCTTCGATAGATGCGGTTTCGACTTTCAAGGTTCCAACAAGGTTCTCGAGAAGTTTTTTATTGGAACTAAGAATCACAATATCTTCAAGCGGGAAGGTTTTGGCTAGCCTCGAAAGTTGAGCCTTCGCCTCTTCTTCAATTGATTCACCCGCGTTTATACGGCGCAGCGTAGGCGCGACTCCGGCCTCTGTTCGCCTGTAACCGGCGTAAAGCTCCGGCTCCTTGAGGATTTGCATGATTGTGTCACCAATTTCCTTGGTGTTTCTGCAGTTGACATCCAGGGGGCTCGCTTCGAAAGCATTTGGTGCTTTTCGTTTCAAGTTTTCTAACGCGATGTCGCCTGGAAGGTAGATTGCCTGGTGGGTGAAGTCCCCGAAGAAAAACGAGGGGCTATTTGCCAGCCCCTTCTCCAATGACAGATCCAGCACATCCAGATAAGAATCTAGGCAGATATCTTGAGCTTCATCGACAATTAGGCAATCAAATCTCTCTAATGGGCCCTGCTCTATGATTGCCGCTTCGGCAAGCGAAGGAAGAGTCTCTCGCCACCAAACCGAGTCATTGTCATCTGGTGGGGTTTGCCCAGTTAGTTGCGTCATGTACGAGTGAATGTGATGAACTTCTACATAGTTGTAGTCAGAGAGTTCCTGCTTTAGGTACTTCGCCAACACCTTGTTGAAACAAAGAAACAAGGTTCGGTCGCCTCGCTGGTGGGCGCGTTTTGCTTCGGCGATGGCAATGTGAGTTTTTCCGGTGCCGGCAACGCCCGAGATGATCACTGGAGACTTTTTACCCTTAACAAGCTCCATGATGACTCTCTGCTGCGCAAGAGCTTGGCTGAGAGAGGAATTGAGCTCTGCAATCCTCATGGCCGACGTTTTGGTTATCTGCACATCGGGGCGCAAGAAGCCTGCCAATTCATTCAACTTCGGCACGGCGGCCAGTTTCTCTGGGCTGACGTTCTGCCAAAATCCTCGTAGTTCGATCCAGTTGTCCATGACATTACTGAGTGTGGTTTTAATGTCATTCTTCAGATCGGAGCTGTCAAGAATCATCCAGGGCTTCCATTCAGGAGACGGATCTAGATCCTCTTTTTTGCCTCCTGTCAGCCAAGCAGCAAAACCAAACGGAACATCGTAGGTGTCGACTTTCTGACTCTTTAGATACTGGCGAACCGCATACATGGCATTTGATGCCTGTTTAATAGGACCCTTAGTTGAAATCTCACCGTTGTATCTCCAAACACCCTTTCTAAAGGTCACACTGTCGTGGCTCTTTACTTCTATGAATAGAAGACCTTTTCCAGGTATGAGGACAACCATGTCGGCCTCACCTTGCCCTGTAGGAATGTCACCGAAAATATCTAAAGAGTGAAGGGCTACCCAATTGTCAGCACCTTTTGCATTTCTAAGTAGGTTGAAAACAGCAATTTCACCGTTTGGTGCTGTTGGGTCGATTACCTCAGGACGCATTTGAACCATAGCTACACTCTCAAAACTTTCCTAAGTTCATTTGGCTGACATGTTGAAGGGCCCGCATCGGGATCTTCAACCATCGCCAGTATAAATACCGCATCACCGAAGCCATCCAACTGCTTGGTAACGATCTCGGAATTGCGAATACGCTCCAAGTCGCCTGAATTCACAGCCTCTGCCATGTACCCGCGGGCCTTCTGGCCCACCGCTATCAAGTTTGCTCTCAAAACTGACCCTAGCTCCTCGAGCCGAGAAATCTCTTTGGCGGCGAAGTTGAGTGCCAGAAGTAAGTTGTGCCAGTCCTTCTTTGCCCTAGGCGTGGTGAAGTCAACATTCTCTAACCAATCATCTAAGTAGATTGCCGTTTTTACTCCAGAAGCCTTTAGTTTTCGAATTACGGCGCTTTTGCCCTCTGCTGTGACAAGCTCGGATACTCGTCGCTTCCACTCAGCCCGCCCTCTAGCAAATTCATGGAAGGAAGCCCCCATTGAGATCTGCGCCTGGTCCATTAGGAAGTCTTCCTCCGCGCCATCCCTTAATTCAAAGAGGATGTCCCCTGCCTCAAGGCTCTTGCCAGGGATTCTGTACTGTACAACTAGATCACCGTCTTCCCCGGTTGACAGAACACTAACTTTTTTTGCCTGCGCCTCTACTGGCATTATGTAGCCTTTGGCGAGCTTGATAATTCTGCAGTCCAATGAGCCCCCGCCAGAATAAGTGTCGTAGTCCTGGTTTTGTGGCCCGTGTTGAAAGGCCTCAAATACCTCGTTTTCAATTTCCACGCTACCGGGCTGTAGCCCTGGGCCAATCACAGTGAATACGGGTTTTTTTACACCAGGTAACCCAGGGACTAAGTCCTGAACGACCTTCTGGGGTTCGTGACCTGCAAGCCAATTTGCGCAAAGAAATTTTGCTTTGGACGTGACGCCTCCAAGTAAAAGCGCTCGCATATAGTTATCTGTCAAGCGTTTTGGTGCAGCAAGAATCAAAACTTGCTCGTAGGCGCTAGCGTCAAGTCGAAGAAAGCTTTGCAATTGAACAATGTCAACATCGCTTACATCGGTTCGTGTGGCAACAAAATTGCCAACAGAAGCTCGCTGTCTATCTTTTTCGGTGACAATAAGCGTTCGTATTCCAGTGAGATGTGCAGAAAGTGCGTAACTAAATTTCTCATCAGACTCACGCAGATTTTCAATCGACTCCCTCAATGAGAGCGCCGAGTCCGTGGCGTCACTTCCCAGCGAGTGCGCAGAACTCGCAAGCTGATAGTTCAATTCTTCGATTCGGCGTTCCCAGTGGAGTTTGGCGTCATCGCTCGGGGCTAGGTAACCTCTCAAGTCCCAGTGAACATGAGCCAATAGCGAAGCAAGGTTGGGTAACGTCAAAGCTTCGACATTGAGACTCTTCTGGAGTCTCCCGAGGTGGTGGAAAGCCTCTTGCCTCTTCTTGTCTTCAAAAGTCACAACTTGTATCGACTGTTGATCCCACAACGAGGCTAGATTCGCGAATCTCTTTTCGATTGCCTGTAAGTCCATTACACCCACGCCCAAATCTGCACGCCCAGTGGAGGCGTCCATCCAATCGTCGTTTCAAAATCGCTCAAACGTTTATGCTGACTTGCCGTTTCAAGGAAGGTCTCGATGGCGACGTTTTGCAAATTAGGCTTGACGTCTCCCAAAGGGCAATGAGGCACTTGTCTCGAAGCACGGTTTTTTGGGCTAGCGATGCCATCGCGATGTTTCCATCCAGGCAAACGAATGGGAACATCTCTAATGCTGCCCTTGCCGCGCTTCCAGCTTCTGGGAAGCTGGCAACTTGGTCAATCACATTTACGAAATGAGGATGTTGATCATTTGAAAGGTTGTCGAGCCTTGCTACATCTAGGATCTCATCGTGGTCGATGTTTAGAACTGTGTCATGTAACTCAACATCCCGAAACAAGAGCCTTCCATACTCTCTAATGTCGGACGCAGGACCGAATACAGCTAAAGTGGGGCAAATTTGATGTTCCCATCCTTCAAACCTTTTAAACCAGGCCTCGATTTGATCCTGCTTTAGGTCAGGGCGGGTTATCTTTCGCTCTCGAATCTTTCTCACAGAGGTATTTGAGTCACCACTTTTGTGTGGGACTCCAGACGGAACCTCAAAAAACCTAATCGCCTTAGTTGGGCTCGATTCTCCAGGCCTTGAAGTAGATGGGACAATGTCGCGTTTCACAGTGAGCCCATTGTTGAACTTGAAAGTCAGGGCTGTTTTGTCATTGGGATTTGCCCCTGGTTCGATGCCCACTAACTGGCCGACGAAGTTTGGGGGTGGAGTGACTAGCCCATCTTTTTGGTCCCAAATGGCTCTCATCTGCACGTTTTGGCCAACCTTCAATGCAGAAAGTTCTACACGTTCTGCTCTGTTCTGACCTGAAGAGTAAGCAGCTCGGCTAAACCCGATAGCCATTGCAAGCGAGACCATGTCGCTTACAGGAACGGACAAAAGGATTTTTTTGAGGCCCGTACCCGATGCTTGTTCGGCATAAATCTTGCGTCCTAAGTCAATGAACGAGGTAAACCACTCACCGAGCGGCACCCACTCATCTTGTATGTAGGTTTTGGCATAAAAATTCATCTCGCCCCCTTCGCTACCGACTATGGTTTCACACTACAACCCACCCCAGACACAACGGCTTCTTTTGAGGTTAGAGAAGGTCCATCTTTCTTATGAATCCCAAGAATTTCGGTTGCTTGGTCTTAGTTTGTTCTTCCGATCACTTTTGAACTAGCGCACTCCACGGCAGCGCATAGGTGTTGTCGGGGAGGTGCTGGCTTCCGCGCACCTCGAAACGTGCTTTGCCGTCGGCCTCGCCAACAATCGTTCCCTCAATGCTGACAGGCTTTCCGTTTGCGTCGGCTGCCATGAAAACGGCTCTGTCACCGATACTCAAGCTACCGGCTGCCTGAACGCTCGAAGGTTTCTTCTTTGCAGGCGCTTTGCTCTGCGCATCCGCCGGTTTCGGCTCAGCCGCTTCTGCCACAGGCTTCTTTTTCGCTCGACTCTTCTTTGGCGGTGCTGGCTCAAGCAGGATGTTTGGCTCAAACCCTGGAATGGTGAACACAAAGGTCTCGGGGTCAAGCTTCAAAAAGTTTGCAGCAATGTAGTTTTGCTGCTCAAGGCTGAGGTGCATAGCGATAGGAGTGTTCGGCGAGACCTCATAGGCACGAATCCAGGATTCGAGCGCTAGCACCAAGAGTTCGTCGAGGGGCAGGTCGCTTCGGTTGGTCATCCCATAGAACTGGTTGAAAGGCTCTTGGGGCGGCGTCCAGCCTTGAGCCAAAAGCCAGGTTTGATTCTCGGGAGATATCTTTCTGGCCAACAAGCCGTTTCCGGCAAGCCCTAAGTTCAACAATTCCGACTTGTTTTCGGCGTTTCGAAAGAGCTTCAGCGAACTTGGCGGAGCAATCGTAAGTTGTTCGCTGACTCCGTTGTCGGCGGTGATTGCAGACATCATGAAAATTCCACCAGGTTCATCAAAAATGTATTGCAAAGCACTCAGAACCGGCTGAAAACGAACATCCAGAGCCATGATTTTTACCCCATCAGATTGGCATAGTATTGCCTCACTACATTACTAGGCGACACAGGGGGCCTCATGGCGCTAACATCCCACATTTTCAATGGTCAGTTCGAGATCACAACGAACATCCCTGACTTTGTTTCCTACTTGCACTACGACAACAAGATGGCAGTCGTTGACCGCTTCAACATCAAGTCGCTAGATGGCAAGACCCACACCGATGTCTCGATGACCGTTCGCCTTACGTCTACCGAAACCGATTTCGCTGAAGTATTAGTGTTGCAGTTCCCTGAGGTGACCCCTGGTGGTGCAGACGAAAACATCGAGCTCAAACTTTTTCCAAATCTATTTAGCTCTATAACGGCGAATAGAACTGCAGAGCTCGAGTTCGAAGTTCAAAAAGGGGATGCCTCGCTCGGTAAGTTCAGCGCGACAACCGAGCTTTATCCGCTTAACTCATGGAAACAAGAGGTAGGCGCTCGCATCGACTCCCTGCTGATCGCCGCATTTTCGCAGCCTCAAGACCCAGAAATACCAAAAATTCTGACAAGAGCACGCGCGATCAAAGAGACCGTTGCGGCTCCCCATGGAGGCACTTACCAACCGGACACAAAAGGATATCAAGGGGGCCCAGACGAGGTGGTGGCCGAAGCGCTCTCAATCTATGAGGCAATTCGAGAGTCACAGCTGGAGTACTCAAACCCTCTCCCGAACTACAACCTTAATGGCCAGCCAATTCGAACTCCGAGCGAAATCTTTCGTGACAAGAGCGCCACTTGCCTTGACACGGCGATGCTAATGGCCTCATGCCTTGAGGCGGTGAGACTTCACCCGGCTGTGATATTGGTGCCAGGTCACGCCTTTGTTGGCATCTGGACTGCGTATAACAGGCAACCCGAGGCAGTCATGGATTTGTTGGAAATTGCCGGTCTTGTAAAAGCGGGGCTATTGGTACTTATCGAAACAACTTCACTGTGCCGAGGTGAAAATTCGCTGTCGTTCGCCGACGCTACTCGCCAAAACATTCGTTGGATTGATGCATCTTTCAAGCCCGAGTTGAGGCCAGGCCAAGAGGACATTAGACAATCTGTGAGCATCGTACGTGCTCGAGTGATCGACCAGGTAAGGCCACTGCCATCGCTAGTCAAAGACGCGGCTGGTAACACCACTGTTATTCAAACTGAGCTTCCGAAAGTCGAGTTCAACTTCACCGGGACAACGGATGCTCCCAAGCTAAGCCTGCGAGATGATGACTCGCCCATGCGAATGAAAATTTGGAAAACATCGCTTCTGGATTTGACTTTCAATAACCCACTATTAAATCGAAACCGCCGAAGCGGCAGCTCAGTGAAACTTGTAGTCCCAAACGACAAGTTGGCATCGATTGAAGACAAACTCCAGGTTGGAGAAAAGCTAAACCTTGTTCCTTTTTCAAGGCTTGACGCTGATGGCAATGAGTTGGTCTTTGAAGTGCCTAGATTTGGGTCTCTTAACGAGGAAATGAACGACTTTGCTACCAAGTTCTTAGCAATGGACTCAGCGCTTGGTGTTAGCGCAACACGCAAACAATTCTCCGCCACACTCAGAAAACTAGCCGCCTCATCAAAGGCTTCGCAGCAAGAAACCGGCGTAAACAACCTTTTTATGACCTTCGGCTCACTTACTTGGGATAAGGACCCAGAGAGCCCGAGTGCGGGGCAGGTCACCTCACCGCTATTCCTTCTGCCCGTCACCCTTACTCACCTAGGCAAAGACAATTTTGAGGTTTTGCTTGATGACACCAGCGAGCCAGCCCCGAATGAAACACTGGCACTCAAGCTTGCCGAGATTCAGGTAAATGTTCCACTTCTCTCTAACCCGAATACTGACGCGGCGGGTTTCGATATTCGTGGACTAATCGATCACGTTCGCGAGCAGGTCAATGTCGTGCACAAGAAAACCAACTGGATCGTTGATGAAGACGCCACCATCGGCACGTTTGACTTCAGCAATTTCCACATGTGGAAAGACCTTCAGAACAACTGGAAGGCGCTCGCAGAAGCACCACTGGTAAAGCACTTGTTAGAAACGGATGGCACTAACGCTTATGTTGACCCGAAGGCGACTAACGCTCAAGCAACACCTGAAGAGCTAGACGCCGAGATTGCAAAACTACCGATCGCATCAGACGAAACCCAGGTGCGAGCGGTGCTCAAGTCTCTAACCGGCGAGAGCTTTATTATTCAAGGCCCCCCTGGCACAGGTAAATCACAGACAATCACCAACTTGTTGGCCCGAAACCTGCAAGAGGGTAAACGCGTTCTATTCATGTCTGAAAAGCCTGCAGCGCTAGCCGTGGTTAAAGACCGCCTCGACGAAATCGGGCTAGGCGACTTCATTCTTGATCTTCATGACAAAGGCACTAAACCTGCCAACATTAGAAACCAACTACTAGCATCGATGGATGCTAAACCTGTGATCGACAAAACTGGCCTTGACGCAGCATCCGCCGATTATGACACCGCTCTTAGGACACTCGCTAAATACCCTGAACAAGTTCACGGTACAGATGAAAAGTATGGAGAGTCGGTCTACTCGGCCCGAGAACGCCTTCTCGAAATCGGAGGAACCGAAAGAGTTGCCCTAGATAGAAGTTTCGTGTCGGCGATGCCAAAAGCAGCCTTCGACGTCTTCTTGGGGGCCATGCGCGACCTTCCTCAGGTTGGCCAGGTGGCAAAGACTTATGCGACTAACCCTTGGTCTTTATCTAACCTTCAAGAGTCCGAGATCAGCCTTGAACTGAAGGACTCGGTAAAGGCTATCGCTCTCAAGATTCATAATCTTGCTGAGAGCATCCAGGCCGACGAGTCACTCAAGCGACTCATGGCCCAGGTGGATAACGCAGCAGCAGTAAGGCAGTACGTCTCCTTTACTAACGTGTCACTGCCTGCGCCAGCCGAATTGGCCGGCGCTCGTGCAGCCGAAAGCGCTATGCACAGAAAACGCCTCAAGGGCGAGTTGGCGAAACTTGAGAATGATGCAAAGTCAAACGAACACTTCTCACCGAACATGGCGTCATTGAACTTTGCAGAAATGCAGTCAAAACTCGAGCAAGCTGAGCAGGCCAAACTGTTCAAGGGCAAAAAACTGACGGCAGTTGCGGAGCAGCTGAACAACTACCTTGCCAAGCCTGTGTTTAAGGAAAACGTTTCGTTCGTGTTTGCAAGCCTGAAGTTACTAGCGTCGCAGGCGCAGGAGGTTGAGGCCCTGGCTAAACAATCTCTGGGACTGGGTGACGTTAGCGACTTCAAGGCTTTTGAGCTTGAAAGCTACAGCTCTCTCGCCAAACAAATCGAAGACCTGGAATCACTCTTGGCTCTCACCGATTCATCGGTTAATCAAAGCGCGGACTTGATTCTGCAATTAATCAACGCAGGTAAGGGCGATCACTTAGCTCGACTAGGTGAGTTGGGTCGCGAGTTCGAAGCGCTTGCAGTGCTTTTGAAGTCCACTGACGAATCACAAGCAAAATGGTGTGGGGAGAAGAACCTCGGTGAACGCCTGATTGAGTGCGCTTCAGCATGGCGAGATGGAACCCTTGATGGCGACCCTAAAGAGTTGTCGCGCTGGGCTAGAGTTCTAGACCTTCTCAAACCACTCCGTGACCTCAACCAGTTTGAAGCGATCGACCAAATACTCTCTGGCAAGGTTTCATACTCCGACGCCCCTAGAGCCATCGAGCGAACATACTTCGGCCTTCTTTTTGAAAAACTGCTCGATGACAATGAGATTGCAAACTTTGAGGGCACTACTCAAGACTCACGAGTTCAACAGCTTGACCAAGCCGCTAAGAGGCTAAAAGAATACAACCAAGGATTTGTGGCATCTCAGGTTGTTGCAGGTAGAAAGTTTGATGCTTCATCCAATGTCGGTGTGACTGGTGCGCTTCGAGCCGAACTCACGAGACAGCGCAGGCAGGCCCCGGTCAGAAAACTTCTAAGGCAGTACTGGCCAACCATCACTCAGGTGACCCCGATTGTGGCTGCTAGCCCCGATTCCGTTGCACGATTCCTAGACATCGAAACGGCAAAATTCGACTTAGTCGTGTTCGATGAGGCATCCCAGATTCGCGTTGCTACTGCAATCGGAGCACTTGGGCGTGCTCCTCAGGCAATCATCGTTGGTGACTCAAATCAGATGCCACCGACAGCGATGTTCACCAAGGCCGATGGTTCAGGTGATTTGGAGCTTGTTGAAGAAGACAACTTTGGTCTAAACGACCAGGAGAGCATCCTCTCTATGACTGAGATTGCTCAAATTCCTTCTGTGATGCTGAGCTGGCACTACAGAAGCCAAGATGAGATTCTGATCGCTTTCTCAAACAAATACATCTATGAGGGCAAGCTCTCTTCATTCCCTTCGCCGAGAACTGGGCAACTGCCTGTCGAGCAGCGCAAGCTCAGACTTCTTGACGACGTGAGCAACCTCTACGTGAGCTCGGCAAAACGGAAAGCTGCGGATGCCGAAGATGCTGAGGCCGGTGACGAATTAGAGGGACGCTTCAACACCAACTTGGCTGAAGCAAAGCGAGTCGTTGCCGAAGTCAAAAAATACGTGAAGGCCGCTGGCGCTAAGCCTCTGAGTCTCGGTATCATCACGATGAATGAGCAACAACGAGAACTGATCGAGCGTTTGCTTGACACATTGGATGA
>JACCDK010290170.1_pt1 | contig 19300 bp, 23 predicted proteins | sample 7445871 | NCBI WGS metagenome assembly JACCDK01 (sample SAMN15323436, study PRJNA562643) | freshwater metagenome | isolation source: river surface water | place: USA:Blue River Watershed | collected 2017-08-15
ACTGCCTGCTACGGGGAAGAGTCTCTGCTCCCGCAACAGATAGAGAATTACCAAGCGGCGAACATGTTGTTGAATTTCGGCTGATTATCACTCGCGATCAGCGTGAAGGTGTGGACACCTTAGATATCGCCGCCTGGAGCCCCAAGAATCGCCGCAGCGCGCTCTCGCTCAAAGCAGGGGAGTGGATTGAAGTTGCCGGCTCTGTGCGGCGTCGTTTTTGGCAAGGTCCCGCTGGGCTTGCAAGTCGTTGGCAGATAGAGGCAGTTACCATCTCCAGACTGTGATGAGGCCTGCTAAAGCCAGCCTTTGATGGGCACTTCGTCGTACTAACCCGATACTCTACGGTTATGGCTAAAAATCCAACGAGCGAACTCTTTGCAACCTTGAAGGGTTACATCAATCAACTGACCGATGGAGAGCGGACGCCAAACGAAGTGGCCACTGCTCTCAACGGATGGGCTCGCGAGAGCGCGGAGTCGATTAAAGCTAAGGTAGCCGAAGAAGTTGAAGCCCAAGTTTCTAAGATGGGATTTATCAAGCGAGTTGAATACGAGAAGTTGCTCGCTCGTGTTGAAAAACTGGAGAAGTCCACATCGGTAAAGAATGTGACAAAGAAGAGCGCTATTAAAAAGCCGGCAGTAGCGACAAAGGTGAAAAAGACCGCAGTAACAAAGAAGGCTGCCTCAAAGAAAGCGAGCAAGTAATGAGCGACGATTTCATTAACACATCGGTTGAAGAAACATCAGAAGAATCTATAGTCGACGGCGTACGCCGCGAACTCGAAGAGATTGATTCTTCAGATCTTTCAGAGCATGCAGCCCGCTTTGATGCACTCCATAAGAAGTTGCAGGATTCACTTAACTCTATCGATGGCCTCTAATTTTAAGCGACAATTATGAAGACTCGACTCGATGCAGAATTAGTACGGCGCGAACTCGCACGTTCGCGTGAACAAGCTGCAGATTTAATCGAGTCTCGTTCGGTCTTGGTCAACGGAATTCCTGCGACCAAGCCAGCTACTCAAGTTGATGCCCAAACCTCGATTGTTCTTCAAGGAGATCGCGATGATTTTGTCTCTCGCGGCGGCCATAAACTCGCAGGCGCACTTGATGTCTTCACAGATGTAGCTGTCGAAGGGAAGATCTGCCTCGATGCTGGCGCTTCCACTGGCGGCTTCACTGATGTGCTGCTGCGTCGCGGTGCCAAGAAAGTTGTAGCTGTCGATGTGGGCTATGGGCAGTTAGCATGGGAGCTAAGAACTGACGAACGCGTTAAAGTTTTGGATCGCACCAATATTCGCCACCTCACCGGCGATCAGGTTGGCGAAGAGATCGCACTCGTTGTAGCTGACCTTTCCTTTATCTCCCTCTCACTCGTTCTTCCTGCCTTGGCGGCAGTGTCTCGATCAGATGCTGATTTTGTCTTGATGGTGAAGCCACAGTTTGAAGTCGGCCGCGAGAAGCTAGGTGCAGGTGGCGTTGTACGCGACCCTGAACTTCGCAAGGCTGCTGTTCTCGATGTTGCCGATTCTGCTTACGATGTCGGATTGGGCACGATGGGCATTGCAGCAAGCCCACTTCCTGGTCCGGCCGGAAATGTCGAATACTTCCTCTGGCTCCGTCGTGGTGCTCCGGCGATTAACGAGAGCGAACTAGACCGTGCGATTGCAGATGGACCAGCATGAGCCAACGTCGCGCAATTCTCTTTGTTAATCCTTCTCGCAGCGAAGCTGTTGCTGCGGCGATAGAACTGTCAGCGCTTCTTCTTAAAGCAGATTTCCAACTCTTCTCGTCATCGGATGTTGTTATCGAGGGCGTTACAAATATGCCTCTCGAAACGCTGCTCGACATTGAGATAGCAATAGTTCTTGGGGGCGATGGCACAATCTTGCGCGGCGCAGAGGCGACATTGCTGAGAGATATTCCGCTCCTTGGAATCAACCTCGGTAAAGTCGGTTTTCTCGCCGAAGTTTCCAAACCTGCCATTTCTGAAATTGCAGCAAGTATTGTCAAGAAGAGTTACGTCTATGAGACTCGAATGGTTCTTGGTTACTCTGTCGAGAGAGCTGGAGTGGAAATCTCCCAGGGTTGGGCGCTCAACGAGATTACGGTCGAGCGTGAAAGTACAACAATGGTCGAGCTCTTCGTTGAAATTGATAAGCGACCTCTCTCTCACTGGGGGTGTGATGGTCTGATCTGTTCAACGCCAACCGGTTCAACAGCATATGCATTTAGCGCTGGCGGGCCTGTTCTTTGGCCAGAGATTGATGCGTTGGTACTACTACCAATTTCAGCGCATGACCTCTTCTCGCGTCCGATGGTAGTCTCGACAAAATCCGAAATCGTTGTGACTGTTGAATCTCCATTTGCAATTCTCTCTGCAGATGCGCTTCGTAAGTTGCCGTTGACATCGGGAGATAGAGTCATCATTACGCGCAATCCACACACAATAAAGATGGCTCACATCAACCCAACGCTCTTCACGGATCGGTTAGTGGCGAAGTTCAAGCTCCCGATCGAAGGATGGCGTGGTGAGTGAGAGAACATTTCTCGAAGAGATTTCAATCCGTAATCTTGGAATCATCGAAGAGTCCCACTTAGAACTCGGAAGAGGGCTCAATGTCTTAACCGGTGAAACTGGTGCCGGTAAGACCATGATTTTGACCGCCCTCAACCTGGTCTTAGGCGGGAAATCAGATAGTGCGCTAGTTCGCCATGGATCAGATCGCTTAATTGCTGCGGCAACTTTTGCAATTGATAAGAACATTCCAGCATCTTTAGCTACAGCTCTCCAAGAAAGCGATCTCGAAGTTGAAGAGTCTCAATTAATTTTCTCTCGTTCGGTTACATCGGAGGGAAAGAGCAAAGCGACCTGTAATGCAACAACCGTTCCCGCAAGCACGCTCTCGGATCTCTCCACCCATCTGATTGAGATACACGGTCAATCGGCCAATGTTCAATTGGTTAAAACATCCCGTCAACGCGAACTCCTCGATCGTTTCGGGGGATCAGAGATCGAGAAAACTCAGAGAGAGTATTCGATTCACTTCGAAGCGTATGTAGATTTAAAAAACCGTATTAAAGCGATGAAGACTGCTTCCTCCGAACGCGATAAAGAAATCGCCGAACTAGAGGCATTCTTAGAAGGCTGGAGCAAACTCAAACCAGTTCGTAATGAGTTCTCGGCTGCATCAGATGAGATTTCTCGGCTATCCAGTGTGGAAGATTTACGTATCGCATCGACCGGTTCATTTGAAGCCATCTCAAATGAAGAGAACGGCGCACTTACCGCTCTTGGTGCAGCCAAAAGGTTCCTTGAGAACGCAAAGGGTAGAGATTCACGACTAGATGCCATCACCGATCAAATTGCGGAGAGTTTCTATATTCTTGACGAAGCATCGCGCGACCTCTCCTCTTATCTCTCCGGATTAGAGGCAGATCCCGAGAGACTTAACGAATTGCAAGAGCGTAAGGCTGCACTCTCTGCATTTGTTAAGAAGTGGGGATCATCTGGCGAGCCTGATAATGTCATGGTGGAACTTGCAGCCAAAGCAAAGCGCGGACGGGAAGAAATCACCGATTTGCGCGGGGGAGATGAGCGAATCGCTCAACTCGAATTAGAACTGTCAACCATTAAATCCAACCTACTATCGTCTGCCCGTGCACTCTCTGCCGCACGTGCTAAAGCAGCTAATTCGCTATCGCTCGCGGTCTCGGCTGAACTCAAACAGCTCTCAATGCCTCATACCGAACTTGTCGTTGATGTGATTACACCAGATTATGCGGGAGCGCTGAAGGAGAGTGACTTCACAATCTTTGGTTGCGATGAAATCTCAATCTCTATTAAAGCTCACGCAAACGCTGCAAAGATTGCAATCGGAAAAGGTGCATCAGGCGGTGAAATGTCTCGCATTATGTTGGCCCTGGAAGTTGTTATTGCGCAGAGCCATCCGGTCGGAACGTACATCTTTGATGAAGTTGATGCCGGCGTCGGCGGAAAAGCTGCGATAGAAGTTGGTCGTCGCCTCCACCTACTTGCCCAACATTCTCAGGTCATCGTGGTGACCCATCTCCCGCAAGTTGCGGCTTGGGCAGATACCCACTTCCGGGTGGCCAAGCGCAGCGATGGTTCGATTGTGCAATCAGGGGTCGAAAAATTGAGCGAGAACGCTCGCGTAGAAGAGATCGCCCGCATGCTGGCAGGTCTGGAAGAGTCCACAAGTGCGCTAGAACACGCAGCTGAACTCCTCGCCATGCGAGGTCGGTAGGGTTTTCAATGATAGGTTCGACTTCCATGAGCCAAAAAGATGATCGCCATGGACATGTCACGAAACATATCTTTGTTACCGGCGGTGTCGCCTCAAGTTTAGGTAAAGGCCTTACCGCATCAAGTCTCGGTCGCCTCTTAGTTGCTCGTGGAATACGCGTAACGATGCAGAAACTCGATCCTTATCTCAACGTTGACCCAGGAACGATGAATCCTTTCCAACACGGAGAGGTCTTTGTTACCGATGATGGCGCTGAGACCGATCTTGATATTGGCCACTATGAGCGCTTTTTGGATCGCAACCTAGAAGGTTCGGCAAACGTCACAACGGGTCAGGTTTACTCACGTGTAATTGCCCGAGAACGTCGAGGTGAATATCTCGGTGAGACGGTGCAGGTTATTCCGCATATCACCAACGAAATTAAAGAACGTATGTTGGGCAATGACTCACCAGAGATTGATGTAGTTATAACTGAGATTGGTGGAACGGTTGGAGATATCGAATCTCAGCCGTTCCTTGAAGCAGCTCGTCAAATTCGACAAGAGGTAGGACGCGATAATGTTTTCTATCTTCACATCTCGCTCGTTCCATATATCGGGCCATCGGGTGAGTTAAAGACAAAACCAACTCAGCATTCCATTGCAGCGCTTCGTAGTATTGGTATTGCGCCCGATGGCATAGTTCTGCGCTGTGACCGCCCTATTCCTGACGGCATTAAGAAGAAGATCTCTTTAATGTGCGATGTCGATATCGAAGCAGTTGTAGCAGCGGTCGATGCACCGTCAATCTATGACATTCCTAAGGTTCTCAATAGTGAAGGTTTGGATTCCTACATTGTTCGACGACTTGGCCTTGGCGGTCATGAGGTTCAATGGGGCGAATGGGATGCGCTACTTGAAAAGGTACACAATCCAGCCCACCATGTTCGTGTTGGCTTAGTTGGAAAGTACATCGATCTTCCAGATGCCTATCTCTCAGTATCGGAGGCGCTTCGTGCCGGCGGTTTTGCGAACAATTCAAAGGTTGAGCTCATTTGGATTCCTTCAGATAACTGTGAAACGCCTGAGGGCGCTCTTCGCGAACTTGGAAATCTCGACGCGATTTGCGTCCCGGGTGGTTTTGGAATTCGCGGCATTGAAGGAAAACTTGGCGCACTCACTTTTGCTCGCGAAAACAGAATTCCAACTCTTGGATTATGCCTTGGACTTCAATGCATGGTCATTGAGGCGGCTCGTTCGCTAGCGGGAATTAAAGATGCCAGCTCTGCTGAGTTCACGCCTGAAAGCGGAACTCATGTGATTGCAACTATGGTCGAACAGATGGATATCGTTGCCGGTGAGGCAGATATGGGCGGAACGATGCGCCTTGGTCTCTACCAAGCTCAGTTAACTCCAGGGTCGATTGTTGCTGAGGTGTATGGCGCTACTGAGATTGCAGAGCGCCATCGTCACCGTTACGAAGTCAATAACAAGTACCGTGATCAAATTTCTGCAGCCGGACTTATGTTTTCTGGGATATTTGCCGAGAAGAATCTTGTCGAATTCGTTGAACTTCCTCGTGAAGTGCATCCATACTATGTAGGAACACAGGCTCACCCGGAGCTCCGTTCACGTCCTACTCGACCACATCCACTCTTCGTGGGTCTGATCGCAGCAGCAATCAAGAAGAAAGGCTAGTCATGCTCGTTGGAGTTCCGAAAGAAATTAAAGTACTTGAGGCGCGAGTTGCCCTTACACCTGAAGGCGCGTCAGAATTTATTCGCGCTGGCCATTCAGTTGTTGTTGAAAAGGGCGCTGGACTTGGTTCGGCGATTACAGATGAGCAGTACATCGCAGCCGGCGCAACAATTGAGGCAGACGTTGAGAAGATTTGGCGAGATTCAGAGATGATTCTCAAGGTAAAAGAGCCGATTGAGGCAGAGTATCCGCGCCTTCGTGCCGGCCAGATTCTCTTTACCTATCTTCACTTGGCTGCGAGCAAAGCGTGCACGGATGCGCTACTTGCAAGTGGCACAACAGCGATCGCATACGAGACCGTTGAACTCAATGGATCATTGCCGCTCTTGGCGCCGATGTCGGAAGTTGCCGGACGTTTGGCAACACAGGTGGGTGCGACAGCTCTTCAAAAACCACATGGCGGACGTGGGGTTCTCCTTGGGGGAGTTCCAGGCGTTGCTCCCGGCAAAGTAGTTGTTATTGGTGGCGGAGTTGCTGGCCTTAACGCTGCAGTGATGGCGATGGGTCTCGGTGCCGATGTCACCATTATCGATCGTTCTCTCACCCGCCTCGCCTACATTGACTCTATGTACCTCGGTCGCATCAAGACTCTCGCTTCTACATACGGAGCGATTGACCGAGAAGTAAAGGCGGCAGATCTAGTTATCGGAGCGGTCCTCGTTCATGGTGCAAAAGCTCCGAAATTGGTTACCAACGAGCAAGTTAAGGGAATGAAGCCAGGCGCAGTCCTTGTTGATATTGCGATTGACCAAGGTGGATGTTTTGAAGATTCACGCGCCACTACACACGCAGAGCCGACTTACAAAGTACATGAAGCAGTCTTCTATTGTGTAGCGAATATGCCAGGTGCTGTTCCAGTTGCATCCACATATGCACTCACCAATGCAACTCTTCCTTACGCACTATCCCTAGCAAACAATGGTTGGGAAGCGGCTATTGCGAAGGATTCGGCGCTAGCAAAGGGTCTCAATGTGCACGCAGGCAAGGTGCGATATGAGGCGGTTGCGGTAGCTCATGGCTATTCAATGTAACGTTGCAATCGCAACTTATATTGATCATTTGAGAATCGAGCGCGGACTCTCTATCAATTCGATAGAAAGTTACCGCCGAGATTTAGTAAAGTTTGAAAATTATCTCATCCATAAGAATTTATCATTTGACTCTATTACTGAGAACGAGATATCTGCGATTATTGGCGCATTGACCGAGCATGGTCTTTCAGTCACATCCATCAATCGTTTTTTATCTTCTTTAAAAGGATTCTATAAGTACTCGGCAATCGAGTATGGTGTTATCAATCCGATGATCGATATCAATCAATTTAAAGTTTCTCGAAAGCTCCCGAAAGCTCTCTCCGTTGCAGAGATTTCGTCGTTGATAGAGTCTACAAATAATCCTGCAAATCCGATTTCTCTTCGCGATCGAGCGATTTTGGAGATTCTCTACGGCACTGGCGCGCGCGTAGCTGAGTTGGTCGGGATTGACATTACTGATATCTCTAAGGATTCGCTCGATGGCGAAGAGATAACAATTCTCAAATTACGGGGCAAGGGTTCCAAAGAACGACTCGTACCTCTGGGAAAGTTTGCAATTGAAGCTATCGATAATTATCTAGTGCGTCTTCGTCCAGCACTTTTAGCGAAGAATTCCCAGAACAATCGTGCGCTCTTTCTCAACTCACGCGGAACAAGACTTACTCGACAATCTGCTTGGGCAACTGTTTTGAAAGCTGCTGCTACGACCGGTTTAGAGGGACGAGTGTCACCACATGTGTTCAGGCATAGTTATGCGACACATCTTCTTGATGGGGGAGCAGATATAAGAGTGGTACAGGAACTTCTAGGACATGCCTCTGTGACTACAACGCAGATCTATACCTTAGTAACAATAGATAAAGTGCGCGAAAGCTATTCTCTCGCGCACCCTCGTTCTTAATAGTTGCTACAAACCACGCAATCTACGAGCAAGAATGCTCTGTTCTCCCTTTGATTCCAAGTCAGCAATAATTACAGCGATAGATTCTCGAACGATTCGTCCGCGGTCAACAGCCAATCCCAAATCGCCCCGCAGCATAAGGCGTGCTTGATCGAGATCGAAGAGTTCATCGGGAGAGAGGTAGACCGTAATTTTTTCATCATGACGTTCTCGACCAGAAGGAGACTTATCCGCCTGAGTTACTCGTCGTCGAGGAATCGAGCGCACACCTTTCTTCGCCTTAGGTGCTGAGGTAGTGACAGGTGCAGTGACGCTTGGTTGTGCAATCGCTGGTTCTACCGCTACTTCGCGAACCGCGGAAAGTGACGGTGCGTTATTTCTGAATAATTCATCTGCTCCAGGCAAGCTTGCTCTACGTGTCATCGTGCGCCTCCTCGGGAAATTAGTTCACGTGCCAGTCGTCGATAAGACTGTGCACCGGCGGAAGATGTTGCATAGGCGGTGATTGGCTCACCTGCAACTGTTGCTTCAGAGAAGCGAATAGATTTTGAAATTAATGTGTCAAAGACAACGCCCGGATGGCCCTCAATAATGCGAGAGATTACCTCTCTGTTGTGAAGAGTCTTCTTATCGAACATCGTGGCGATGATTCCGATGAGTTTGAGATCTGGGTTGTAAACCTCACGCACCTTGCCGATGTTCTCGGAGAGTTCAATAAAGCCGTGCATTGCAAAGTTTTCGCACTGCATCGGAACGATAATTTCATCAGATGCAACGAGTGCGTTAATTGCGAGGCGTCCCATTGTCGGTTGGCAATCAATCAAAATAACGTCGTACTCATTGCGTAAAGGTGCGAGCGCCTTCTTCAAGTAAAGATGGCCTGAGATATCACTAGATAACTTCATTTCAATACCTACAAGATCTTTATTTGCGGGTAAGAAATCCAAGTTTGCCACTGATGATTTAAGTACGATCTCATCGATATTTGCATCAGGAGCTAAGAGCGCGTAGTAGACAGTGTTCTCTAATGGAAGGCGATGTGCATTAACGCCCAAACCAAGGGAGAGACCACCTTGCGGATCGAAGTCGACCAAGAGAACGCGACGTCCGAGTTCTGCAAGAGCAGCTCCGAGACTGATAGTAGTTGTCGTCTTTCCTACTCCACCCTTCTGGTTGAAGATAGAAATGACCTTCGCCTGTCCATGCTCTGTGATGGGAGCGGGAAGTGGGAAGTTTTGGGGAGTTCCTCCGAAGAGAGCGGCAGCGGTCACCACATCATCTTCAAATGTCGATTTAGCGTTCAAGCGTCAAACCTCTTTCTCAATTGACGCGACTCTACGCTGGAAATGCGCGTGCATGCAACTAGACCAAGTAAGGTTCGCGCGTGGATATTGTTGAGAGCGTGGCGACGGACGGGCGCGAGCCTGCCACTGAACCAATTGCAGACTCAGTTCCAGAGACGACTCCAGATACGGGCAAAGAGGGCCAATTCCAGGTCCACCTCGATAACTTCGACGGCCCCTTCGACCTTCTCCTTCAGCTGATCTCCCGCCATAAACTCGATATCACCGAGGTCTCACTGAGCCTGGTGACCGATGAATTCATCTCATTTATCCGCGCCCTTGAGGCATCCGGAGAGGGCTGGCGCTTGGATCAGGCGACCGAGTTCCTTGTGATTGCCGCGACCTTGCTCGATCTCAAGGCTGCACGTCTTCTACCGAGCGGTGAGATTGAGGATGAAGAGGACCTAGCCCTTCTAGAGGCCCGAGATATCCTCTTTGCTCGACTGCTGCAATATCGAGCCTTTAAAGAGATCGCCGCGAACTTCCAAGAGGCGATTGCAGCAGCGGATAAGTCCTTCCCACGCGTGGTTGCCCTCGATCCGACCCTCTCCAGCCTCCTGCCAGAGGTACTCATCGGCGTGGGTCCAGAGCGCTTCGCCGCGATTGCAGACCGCGTTCTAACGCCCAAGGTCGCTCCTGTAGTGGCTGTAGAGCACCTTCACAGCGCCCTTGTCAGCGTCACCGAGGAGTCCCGATTGGTTGTTGAGGCCCTGCGTACAGGCCGTACCGTCAGTTTCAGGGCGCTTATTCAAGATGCCGATTCGACCCTAGTGGTAGTGGCGAGATTCCTCGCCCTCTTAGACCTTTACCGCCAAGGCGCCTTACGATTTGAGCAGGTTGTTGCGCTGGGCGAGCTCCAGATTAGCTGGGTTGGTTCTGATGAAGGAGAGGTTCTCGCATCAGCTGAGTTCGATATCCCTGTAAGCGAGCAATACCCTGAAGAAGAGGTTGAGGGTTTCAGAGCGGAAGACCCTCAAGTAGCAGTGGAAGGTTCCAATCTTCCGGAAGAAAGTATTGAAGACGAGAATGAGAGCGAGAGCGATGATGAGTGAAGAAACATCTCCAATGGTAGAGAGCCCTGATTTAGAGGCTATCGAGCCGGTCACAGAGCCATCCGAAGGCCAGCTCGCTCATGTCTATGATGAGGCGACCCTCGGACGTTCGATCGAAGCGATTCTCATGGTGGTTGATGAGCCAGTTACTGAGCTAACGCTCGCCTCAGTCCTTGAAGTTACCGTTGACCAGGTGGTTGACGCTCTCGACCGCCTACAGAGCTCGTACCACGATCGTGGCTTTACCTTGAAGGCGATTAATGGCGGATGGCGCTTCTACAGTTCGCCTGAGTTCAGCTCTGTAGTCGAAAAGTTCGTTCTTGACGGCCAACAGAATCGCCTCACACAGGCAGCGCTTGAGACGCTTGCGGTGATTGCCTATCGCCAGCCCGTCTCACGAGCTCGAGTTTCGGCGATCCGTGGAGTTAATGTTGAAGCGGTGATGAAGACCCTTATTACACGCGGACTGGTCGATGAATACGGCATCGAGAACGAGACCGGCGCGATCCTCTATAAGACTACGACCTACTTCCTTGAGCGCTTGGGCCTTAACAAGCTCGAGGACCTCCCACCGCTGGCTCCACACCTGCCAGATATTGATGGTCTCGATGAGATCCTCGATTCGCTCACTGACTAGTCTCTCCGTTACACTTCTTCCACCCTGGTGTGTTCAGGGCAACTTACGCTGACTGTCGTTAATGGATAGCCGCAGAATGGAATAACTCTCATGGCAGAAATTCGCCTCAATAAGATAATCGCCGACGCCGGTGTCACCTCTCGCAGGGGAGCGGACGACCTCATTATCTCTGGCCGAGTTATGGTCGATGGGCGGGTGGTCCGTGAACTTGGTGCCAAATTTGACCCTGAAAAGGTTAATGTAGAGGTTGATAGTGAGACAATTACACAACAATTGACTAAGACTTATTTAGCGCTTCATAAACCTAGAGGCGTTCTGTCTACCATGTATGACCCAGAAGGTCGACCATCTTTAGCGGACTTCATTGACCTTCGTACCGAGCGCCTCTTTCACGTTGGTCGCCTGGATAAGGATTCAGAAGGGCTAATTCTGCTCACAAATGATGGCGATTTAACCTTCCGTGCGACCCACCCATCCTTTGGGCTCGAGAAGACCTACATCATTGAATTTGAGGGGAAGCTTCCTCAGGGGATTGAGAAGACTCTGCGCAATGGGGTCGAACTGGAAGATGGAATGGCTCGCGTTCTGGATTACAAACAGCTATCGCCGACCTGGCTTGAAGTCACCATTCACGAGGGTCGATATCACATCATCCGACGTCTCATGGAGGCGATCGGCATCGAGGTACTTCGCCTGATTCGCACCAAGTTTGGACCGATCTCTCTTGGAGAAACGCCTTTAGGACGGTGGCGTGATCTCAATGATGGAGAATTGCTTAACTTACAAAACGCTTTAAATTTAAAACCATAAGTCGATACCAGATTGCTTTACCAATAAATCGATATATCGGCTACATGGGATTCGTTGGAAGAAAAATTGTTTTATCGACAATAACACGCTCAAAACGCCGTCAAGAAAGTCATTTTATCGATATTACGGAGAATATGGCTGGGAACGGTTTTCCTAAGGGATCGGTTACAGGAGCTTCAGTGAGAGAGTTACTTACTTACAGTTTTATCGATAAAAGGTTTTAAGAACATCATCAAAGAAGCAGTGAAAGGGTATGATTTCGACATGTCGGTGCGCGCAATTAGAGGAGCGATTCAGGTGGAGGCTAACTCCACCGAGGCAATCTCTGCTGGAACAAAAGAGCTTCTATCTGAGATTCTCAAGGCTAATGACCTGGCGGTAGATCAAGTTATCTCGGTTATCTTGACTGCAACGCCTGACCTCACCGCAACTTTCCCTGCGGCAGCAGCGCGTGAAGTTGGTTTTGAAGCCACCCCTTTGCTTTGTGCAGTCGAGATTGACGTGGTGGGGGCGCTCCAAAGAGTGGTTCGCGCAATGGTCACAGTTGAGACTGATCTACGGGCAAGCGAAATTTCGCACATTTACCTCGCAGGCGCTAAGGCGCTCCGCCGCGATATCGCTCAGTAGGGGCACCAGATGGCTCTCTCGCATATTCGCATCGTAGGTTCGGGACTCATTGGTTCCTCAATCGCCCTCGCTCTAGTAGCAAAGGGTATTAAGGTGACGATGTCCGACATTGATCCTGCAGCTGCGGCGTTGGCGCAAGATTTAGTGGGAGAGATTCCTAGCTCCCTGCCAATTGATCTGACAGTAATCGCTTCTCCAGTTTCGACGGTTTCCTCGGTCATCAAGGAAGAGATTCAACAAGGTCTCAACTTAGGATTTATAGATATTTCAAGTGTAAAGGTTAATCCTGTACTTGAGGTATCAGCTTTAGGTCTTGATATGTCTCGATTCTTACCGACTCATCCAATGGCTGGACGTGAAGTTGGGGGAGCCGAATCGGCTCGCGGAGACCTCTTTCAGGGACGACCTTGGATTATCGATTCGTCGGGGGTCTCGCCAGAGCTCTTGGCTGCCGGAAGGGAGTTGATTGAGATCTGCGGAGCACATCTGATTGATATGCCGATTGGAGAGCATGATCGAGCAGTTGCACTGGTCTCACATCTCCCGCAGATCATGAGCTCGGCTCTCGCAGCAACTTTAGAAGGTGCCCCGGCTGAATGGCTCGATCTTGCCGGGAGTGGCCTTCGCGATACGACGCGCATTGCGGGATCTCACCCAGGGATTTGGCGAGAAATCATCTCGGCCAATGCTCAGGCGATAAAACCGCTTCTCGATCGAGTTATCTCAGATCTCACCGAACTCTCAAACGCACTTGAGGATTCAAATGAAATCGAGGAGTTCATCAAAGGCGGCAACCGCGGGCGTTCGATGATTCCAGGAAAACATGGCGGTGTCGCACGAAACTACACCTTCTTGCCGGTCGTCATTGAAGATAAACCTGGTCAGCTCGCTGCGCTCTTTGATGAATGTGCCTCTGCTCAGGTAAACGTTGAAGATTTAACAATTGAACATTCACCGGAGCAATTCACTGGCTTGATCACCCTAGCGCTGTCAAAGAGCGATGCAGAGAAACTTCATCAGCATCTTGTAGAAAAGGGGTGGCGAGCCCACTCACCTCGCTAATTGGTGAACCTTTGAAGATTAGTGCGAGACAATTACCTCACGATTTATTAATGAATTTATATAGATAAAGCATGAAATCGATGAACAAGATTAACGAAGAAGAAAGGCGTGGGTCAGAGAGATGATTGTTGTCGCACTTGATGGCCCAAGCGGTGCCGGAAAATCTTCTACCTCCAGAGGGATCGCTTCGAGAGCGGGATGGAATTACCTCGATACCGGCGCGCTCTATCGCGCTGTTGCCCTCGTTGCGCTTGAAATAAAAAGCGATGACGCAAAAGATATTCTGGCAAAACTATCGACTGCAAGAATTACCTTTACTGCAGATCCTAAGAAACCAGAGATTTTTCTCGGTGAGAGAAATATTTCGCAAGAGATACGCACCCTTAACGTAACAAATAAAGTGTCGACGATTGCTGCAATGCCCGAGATTCGAGCAGAGCTTCTTCAAGTACAGAGATCAATTATTGAAAAAGCAGAGCGTGGGATTGTGGTTGAAGGTCGCGATATCGGAACAGTGGTTGCGCCCGATGCAGCGCTGAAGGTTTATTTAACTGCCGATATTGATGCGCGTACTGCGCGACGTGAACGTGAGATCGGTGATTCAAATATCTCGACCGAAGTTGTCGCTGAATCACTGACCTCACGAGATGAGATTGATTCCACTCGTAAAGCAAGTCCACTCGCGATGGCATCGGATGCTGTTCATATAGATAGCACCGAACTCAATCTTGAAGAGACAGTTGAACGAGTGTGGGAGTTACTTGTTGAGCGCTCATTGCTCGGACTTCCCATCGTCGCCATTCTTGGTCGACCAAACGTTGGTAAATCAACTCTGATTAATCGATTTATTGGTCGCCGTGAAGCAATTGTCGAAGATACTCCTGGCGTAACTCGTGATCGCGTTCAATACGAGTGCGAGTGGGGCGGTCGTCGCTTTATCGTGATGGACACTGGCGGTTGGGAATCACGTCCTGATGGAATATCAGTTGCTATTTCTGCGGGTGCTGAACTTGCAATGGAAGAAGCTGACATCCTTGCCTTTGTTGTAGATGCTCAAGTTGGTGCACTTGATGAAGATGACGTAATGGTCCAGGAACTTCGCAAGGCAAAGAAACCAACAATTCTGGTAGCCAATAAAGTTGATGGCGATCACGACGAAGCAGATGCGCATGCGCTGTGGAATCTCGGACTCGGTGAACCGCATTTTGTCTCGGGTCTTCATGGCCGTGGCTCAGGAGATCTACTCGACACAATTGTGAAGTCACTCCCAGAAGTCGGACGCGCACAAACTCAAGATGGATATCGTCGCATCGCTCTTATTGGACGTCCCAATGTTGGTAAATCTAGTCTGCTCAATGCACTTGCTGGAGAGAATAGATCCATCGTTGACGATGTTGCTGGAACCACTCGCGACCCCGTTGATTCGCTCATCGAGATTGGTGGCCAGATTTGGCGCTTTGTTGATACCGCTGGAATTAAGAAGCGCGCTAATCAGGCATCCGGTACTGATTACTATGCAACGCTTCGCACTCAGACGGCGTTAGAACGCTCCGAATGTGTTGCGCTAGTTCTCGATGCATCGGTTCCAATCTCTGAACAAGATTTACGCATTATTTCGATGGTTGAAGAGTCCGGTAAGGCGATGGTTCTCGTTCTCAATAAATGGGATCTCGTTGATGAGGACCGCCGCGAACAACTCGAGAAAGAGTTGGATCGCCACCTTGGCCATATCGAGTGGGTACAGCGGGTCAATGTCGCGGCGAAGACGGGGTGGCATAGAGATCGACTCGCTCCTGCCCTTCGCACAGCGTTGAGTTCATGGGAGAAGCGAGTTCCCACATCGAAACTCAACTCATTCTTGGGGGCTCTCATAGGCGCCACCCCACCACCCGTGCGTGGTGGAAAGCAGCCGAAGGTTTACTACGCGACCCAAGCAGGAATCGCTCCACCGAAATTTGTTGTCTTCTCTTCAGGTTGGATCGAAGCTTCATACCGTCGCTTTATCGAACGGCGTCTCCGCGAAGAATTTGGTTTCCCTGGCACCCCGGTCCAGGTGGCGATTCGAGTCAAGGAGCGCGATAAGGAGTGAGTCAGTATCTGACCATCCCGAACGCGCTCACGGCGTTGAGAGGGCTAGGAGTTCCGCTCTTTATTTGGCTCGCGCTCGATCAGCGTAGCGATGGATGGGCGATTCTCGTTCTTGCCATCGGGGGAGTCACAGATTATCTCGATGGAAAGCTCGCCCGGGCATGGAATCAAACGTCTCGCTTTGGCGAGCTCGCCGACCCTTTCATCGATCGTATATATATTGTGGCAACACTAGTTGTCCTCTTTGCAAGAGAAGCCATCCCGCTCTGGATCATCATCGCACTGCTGGGTCGCGACCTCGCCTTAGCCGCGATCACCCTCGTTCTCACCCGCAAGGGTCAACCGCCGTTGCAGGTTACCTATCTCGGTAAGGCAGCGACCTTTAATCTCCTCTACGCATTCCCCTTTCTTCTCCTCGCTCTCAATGAGTCTTGGTATGGCACGTTGGCCTATATCTTCGGATGGGCTTTTGCGCTCTGGGGAGTTGTCCTCTACCTCTTCACCGGTGTTTCATATTTCCGCACCGCGGTGAAAAGCATTAGAGTCCGTCCCAGTATTCATGATTAATTTTTGAGATAGAAGAGGGCGCCATGTCACAGATTCCTGCAGAACTTCAGTACACCAAGGAACATGAGTGGGTTGCAGATACTGCAACTGCGGGAACAATTCGTATGGGTATTACTGATTTTGCGCAAGGTGCATTGGGAGACATCGTCTACGTGCAGATGCCCAAGGTCGGAGAATCAGTCACCGCTGACAAGGTATGTGGAGAAGTTGAATCAACAAAGTCCGTATCTGAAATCTTCGCCCCTGTATCAGGGACAGTCGTTGCTGTTAATGAAGCTCTTGCAAATACTCCAGAACTTGTCAACTCTGACCCATATGGCGCCGGTTGGTTGGCAGAAATCTCAGTAAGTGGCGAACCGACATCCCTGTTGAGCGCAGCCGAGTACGCCGCAATTACTGGCTAATCTCCCGCTTGATATTTTTTTATTAACTCTCTACTGTCAGCCTCAAGTTGAAGGTGAGTCAAGCGAGGGGAGTGTTCGATGGAAGAGCTGCAGCCAAACCACGAACTCACCACCACGCTTCATCTGGGCCTTCGTTCAGTAGCTGATTCTTCCCCCGGCTCTGTAATTGAAAGCCTCCTCGCTGAATCAACAGCAGAGGAGCGAGAAATTATCTCGCAGATCATCAACGGCTCGGCCGAACAGGCAATGATTGTGATCCATCGCGGACCATCTCGTGGTGCACGTTTCTTAATCACAGCAGATGGAGCATCCATTGGTCGCGCACCATCGAGTGACATCTTTCTCGATGATGTCACTGTCTCTCGTAATCACGCAACGATATCTCGGGATGGTAAAGCATTTACCTTTACTGACTCTGGAAGTCTCAACGGTTCTTATATCAATAACGAACAGAAGGCATCTCATCACCTCGTCTCTGGTGATGAGATTCAAATCGGAAAATTCCATATGCTTTTTATCAGCAATAATTCAACATCAGGGGAGAAGTAAGTGAGCGTTCCAGCACGTGCCTATTTAAGTATCGGTGAAGTTCTATCGAAATTGCGTGGTGATTTCCCTGATATCACGATATCTAAGATTCGATTTCTTGAGTCAGAAGGTTTGATTGAACCCCAGCGAACACCTTCTGGGTATCGCAAATTCACCAGCAATGATCTTGAGCGCCTCCGTTATGTGCTTTTGGCACAACGCGATCAGTACTTGCCTCTTCGAGTGATCAAGGAGAATCTTGATGCCCTTGATCGTGGACTTACGCCAACACCACATGGTGTCGCCGTTCCTCGTCCCAATCTTGGTTTAGCGACCATTGATGGCGAAATCGCTCCATCTACCTTTGGCGAGCAGTCTGAGATGCGTCTTTCTCGCGAAGAGCTGATCAATGCATCTGGCGTCAGTGAGGATCAGTTAGTAGAGCTGGAATCCTTCGGTCTCATCACTTTGCGCGGCCGTCATTACGATGCAGATGCGCTCTCAGTGGCAAAGGCAGTTGCAGAAATGGCCGCCTTTGGAATCGAAGCTCGTCACCTCCGTTCATTTAAGACAGCAGCTGATCGTGAGATCGGATTAATTGAACAGGTCATCACACCATTTACGCGTCAGAAGTCGACAGAGGCAAAAGCTCGCGCCGAGGAAGTTCAGAAAGAAATTGCTGCTCTCTCTGTTCGACTTCACGCATCGCTCGTTCGCAGCGGTCTCAACCGCCCACGATAATGTTCACTTTGGTTGAAGTTGTTGGCGTACGAATTGAGATGCCTTCCAATCAACCGATTGTGCTCTTGAAGGAGCGAGAAGGTAGAACTTTCCTTCCGATATGGGTTGGCTCAGTGGAGGCGACTGCAATCGCCTTCGCTCAACAAGAACTCAAGGCGCAACGCCCTTTAACCCATGACCTCATTGTCGATCTCCTGGCGGCGACAGGGACAACTTTGACTGCGATTCACATTACCGATATGCGTGATGGAATTTTCTACGCTGAACTCTTGATGCGTAATTCCGGTGGGGATATTGCACCGCTCTCGGTCAGACCATCCGATGCGATTGCAATCGCACTGCGGACAAAGACCAATATTCTGGTCAACCAAGAACTCCTGGCGAGCGCTGGAATTGATATCCCCGAGCCAGGGGCAGGGGAGAGCGAGCAAGAGGTCGAGGCATTTCGCGAATTCCTAGATCAGATCAACCCAGAAGATTTCGCCTAAGGGAGGCTCAACTCTCAACCTCAAGTAGAGGTTTTGGGCGTGTCGGAACGGAAGAACTCTCAACCTAGACTGTAGCCTTCTCGCAACCCCACAATGAAAGCGAGCCCCCTCTCGTGACTGAGCAAGAACTTCAGATTGGCTATCGTGGAGCTACCGCATGTGCAGCTGCCGGAATTACATATCGCCAACTCGATTATTGGGCTCGCACAGGTTTGGTCGAACCATCTATTCGAACTGCACATGGATCAGGTTCTGCTCGACTATATGGATTCCGAGACATTTTGGTTCTTAAGATTGTTAAGCGCCTTCTCGATGCTGGCGTCTCTCTACAAAATATTCGCACGGCTGTCGATCACCTTCGCAATCGGGGAGTGGTTGAACTCGAACGCATTACCTTGATGTCAGATGGTTCTTCAATTTATGAATGTGCCAGCGCGGATGAAATCGTAGATCTCCTCGCCGGTGGCCAAGGAGTTTTTGGCATCGCTGTCGGCAAGGTCTGGCACGAAGTAGAGGGCTCTCTCTCAACCTTGGCTGGAGAGTTCAATGGCGAACAGGTAGGTGGCGAGGGTAACGATGAACTTTCACTCCGCCGCAAGGCTAAAGGCGCTTAAAGAGCCAATACGCAATATATTTCCCCATAGTTGAGAGCGCGCTGCTCTCTTTCACTAAGGGGATTCTGTGAATCGTTCATTTGAAGATCGTCATATCGGGCCAACTCATGCCGATGAAGAGCAGATGCTTCACGCCCTTGGATATAAAGATCTCGCTTCATTTATCGCTGATGTTGTCCCGAGCAATATCGCAGTCAATGGAGTTATTGAGTCAGCTATTGGTCTCGGAAAAAGTGAAGTAGAAGTTATCAGCGAACTACGTGCGATTGCGGCCGAGAATAAAGTTTTCCGTTCCCTCATTGGAACGGGCTATTACGGAACGATTGTGCCACCTGTGATTAAGCGAAACGTTCTGGAAAATCCAGCCTGGTACACCGCATATACCCCTTATCAACCAGAGA
>JACCDK011518189.1_pt1 | contig 19286 bp, 18 predicted proteins | sample 7445871 | NCBI WGS metagenome assembly JACCDK01 (sample SAMN15323436, study PRJNA562643) | freshwater metagenome | isolation source: river surface water | place: USA:Blue River Watershed | collected 2017-08-15
ATCATGATTGAGTATATGGCCCAAATGCAAAACTTAGCCCCTATCGAACAACTACCTGCTATTATCACCATTACCGCCATCCTATTGTTTATAGCTTCTTTTTATTTCTTGTTTAAACATAAAATTGTAGCGCCTGAAAATTGGCTAAATAATTTTAGAGACGAACCCAATAATATTTAATTCTATGGCCTTAGATCTAGCAACTTTTAATAAAAGAGCCCTCAGCGCAGTAGTTTTTGTAGCTATTATGTTTGTAGGTTTATTATGGAATCAATGGAGTTTTTTATTTTTAATAACGCTCGTTGAAAGCCTTTGCATAGCTGAACTAATTACCTTACAAGAAAAAATAAATGATTATAAAACGCCCCAATGGATGGCATTTGCTACCATTGCATTAGGCCTTAGCCTTACTTGGAGTTTTTATTGGCCTTCGCTCTTCCCTAATGCACAATTGTATTTAATGCCGATTTGGCTAGGACTTGCACTTCTTCTTTTTGTAGCAAGCCTTCTTTACAAAGAATCAAAACAAGCAATAAGCCTACAATTGCCTTTTGTATTATTTTACTTAGGCCTACCTTTTATAAGCTTAGTTTTTTTATATACACATCATAGTTTATTTCCTTTATTGCTTATAGCATGTATTTGGATAAATGATACTATGGCCTATATCATAGGCTCTTTTATTGGCAAAACACCATTTTCAAGCATATCCCCTAAAAAAACATGGGAAGGCACGCTGGGTGGGGCGCTCTTGTGTGTTGCAAGTGCTTGGACAATAACTAATTTTTTTCAACTTGGCATTCCAACGATCGTTGTTATTGTTTTTGCACTAATAGCTGCAGTTTTTGGAACCCTGGGTGATTTGTTAGAGTCAAAACTTAAACGAATGGCTCAAGTAAAAGACTCGGGTACTATTATGCCAGGGCATGGTGGGGCTTTAGACCGATTCGATTCATTACTTTTAGCAGCTCCTGTTGCTGCACTTTTCATTTATTATTTCTTCAATAATTAGACTTTTAATTTTTAAAAAATTAATTTCGCAACAAAACATAATTTATGCGTATACACAGAGAAGGTTATTATTATATTTTAATTGCAACACTTTTATGGATTGGATTAGGTCTTTTAGTAAATCATTTCCTGATTGACTGGATTTGGATTGCATTACCTTTACAAATCGTATTTTTTCTATTATGGTTTTGGGTTTTATGGTTTTTTAGATTGCCTAGTCGAGTACTTTCTGCAGGTGATGAATTAATCGTTGCTCCAGCAGACGGGAAAGTAGTGGTGATTGAAGAAACCGAAGAAACTGAATATTTTAAAGATAGACGTTTACAAGTATCCATCTTTATGTCGCCCTTAAATGTGCATGTAAATAGAGCCCCAATTAGTGGTTCTGTGGACTATGTAGCCTACCATCCAGGTAAATTTTTAGTAGCATGGCACCCAAAATCATCTACTGAAAACGAACGCACTACCGTTGTTATTAGCAACCCACATACTACCTTATTATTGCGACAAATTGCAGGTGCAGTAGCTCGTAGAATTTGTTATTATGTAAAAGCTAAGGATGCTATCCAGCAAAATGAAGAGTTTGGCTTCATTAAATTTGGCTCTAGAGTGGATATTTTCTTCCCTATTGGCACTAAAATTGATGTTAAAATTGGAGAAAAAGTTCAAGGCGGCGTCACAGTTTTGGCTAGAATCCAAAAATAATTATTAAATTGCATTACTCTAAAACTATACTACTATGAAAAAAATGACTTTATTAGTAAGCGCATTGTTAATCGCTGGCGCTACATTTGCAATCGAAGGAAAAGGATGTTGCAAAGGCAAAAAAGAAGGATGCTCTAAAGAAAAGAAAGAAGCATGTGAAAAAGGAAAAGGATGTTGCAAAAAAGATAAAAAATAATTTATCATTCCTTCCATAAAAAAAAGCCAGCGCTTAAGCGTTGGCTTTTTTTATTTCAGTAAGGACTTGTTGCAACAGATCATTATCTAATGCGCTGAGATGTATAAAATTTCCTTTGTTTTTAAACCAAGTCATTTGGCGTTTTGCATAATTGCGTGTATGCTGTTTTATTTTATCTATACACGCTTCTTTAGTTGCTTTATGATCAAAGAATGGCAACCATTCTTGATATCCTACGGTTTGAAAATTTTTATGTTCCCTGTATGACAATAAAGACTTCACTTCATCTAACAAACCTTCGGCTACCATATTGTCTACCCTATGATTTATACGATCATACAAGATAGCTCTTGGCATTTCTAAAGCAATTTTTACACACTTAAATGGTCGTTCTTTTTGGGTATGTGTTTGATACAGCAAGATGCTTTCTCCAACACTTCTTTTAAAAGCTAAAGCTCGCAACATTCTGTGAGGATTTTGCATGGCTCCATTTTGGGCAAATAGAGAATCTTCTTCTTGCAAAGCAAATTGTAAGGCTGCTATCCCACCTGATGCATACAATTGATTTACGGCTTCTTCTATCTCGGAATCTACAGGCGGCATAGTATCTAAACCATCGCATAAGGCATTAATGTATAACCCAGTTCCGCCACAGACTACAACGATATCTTTTTCTAAAAACAAGTGCTCCAATACGCTGATCGCATACTGTTCATAGTCAGCTACTGATAAAGCCTCACTGAGCGGATGACTATCAATAAAATAATGAGGAATACCTTGTTGCTCTTCAATACTTGGTTTGGCGGTGCCAATTTGCATTTCCTTATAGCATTGGCGCGCATCGGCAGAGAGCACTGCCGTATTGAAATATTGGGCTAATTGCACAGCAAGGGCAGTTTTCCCAATAGCTGTTGGACCAGCAATAATTAAAAGCGTTTTATCGCTCATGGACAAGAATTAAAAAGCTTCGCTTAAACCACTCGTATCTGCTTCTCCTTCATTACTAAACCCTTCTTCCATTTCCTCATCGCCTAAATCATAGAATTCTTCAACATCCATCATGGCTGTTTTTTCAAGGCCTTTAATATCGTATTGAGCCGGACCAATACCTTCTTTTCTCAAACAAAAAGGATAGTTCCTTTTGGGCTGTTCTTCTTTTTCTATGGCAATAAGTACGATTTGAAAGGTCCATTTTTTTGATGGATCGTACTCGAAAATAAATTTTTGTTCTGGGGTAGTAACTAAAGCAGAAACGGGTGTTTTGGTAGACAATACAGGAGCGTCTTTTTTATTAACCAATACCTCTGAAGAGAACTCCATGCTTCTATTCCAATGATCATCGCTTACAAAAAAAGAAGCGGCATGCTTTTGATCAAACTCATAGGCTTTTAAAATAGCCTCTTGAAATAAGGCAAAGGATTGACCATTAGTGATTTCAATATCACGATAAATTTGATCGTCTTCTTCCCAATGGACTCTAAATCTAAAAACTGGCATAGCGTAAAATTACTGTTTATCTAGATTATCTTCTCATAATCGCTCCAAAAAATGCTTGATTTTCAATGATTTTTTAAAAATTGGACTAAAAATGTGCTTATTTTCAATGATTTTTGGCAGATTATTTTTTTATTATAAAAAAGAATTGTACTTTTGCCGTCCAAATTTAAAGAGAACATGCCTAAGCTTAAGACTCATTCCCGTGCTAAAAAAACTTTTAAAGTAACGGGCACTGGAAAAATAAGAAGATACAAAGCTTTCAAAAGCCACTTGTTAACTAAAAAATCTAAAACACGTAAGCGTCATTTACGTCAATCTGCGTATGTACACCCTACAAACGCTAATTTGGTAAAACGCATGCTTTGTTTAAGATAGAGTAAGTTTCAAAAACATTAATTAACTTTTTTAATAAAATAAGATATGCCACGTTCGGTTAATGCAGTTGCTTCGCGCGCGAGAAGAAAAAAAATATTGAAGCAAGCTAAAGGTTTCTACGGTAAACGTAAAAACGTATATACGGTTGCTAAAAACGTATTAGAAAAAGGTTTGGGCTACAAATATGTAGGTCGCAAATTAAAAAAGAGAGAATATCGCTCTTTATGGATTGTTCGTATCAACGCTGCAGTACGTGAAGAAGGTATGAGCTATTCTCAATTTATTGGTAAATTAGCTACTAAAGGCATCGATTTAAATCGTAAAGTATTAGCTGACTTAGCAATGAATGAGCCAGAAGCTTTCAAAAGCTTAGTTGCTCAAGTAAAATAATTAAATTTTTATTTATAAAATAGCCGACATCCTAGGGTGTCGGCTATTTCTATTTATATTTACAGGATAAATGATACCTATGAAAAAGGCACTTTTAATTTTAATGAGCTGCTTCTTAGCTCCCAATTTATATGCACAGGACTCCTTACGAGTAGATCCTCCAAATTGGTGGAACAATCTTCAAAATCCACATTTGCAATTATGCATTCATGCTAAGGATATTGGAACCTTCAATAAGGTATCCATCAATAACAGCCTTATCAAAATTGAATCTGTTGAAACTGTAGAAAATAAAAACTTCTTGTTTGTCAATATTCTATTGCAAGAGTTTCATGGCACGCAAGCTATTTTTACCTTATTAAATAAAGCAGGTGCTAAAAAAACATTTACCTATCGTTTTGAACATTTAGATAAAAAAATTAATACCATTAACGAAAAAGATATCGTTTACCTCGTTTTCCCAGATCGCTTTTCGAATGGTGATACTACTAACGATATAGTAGCCGGACTGAAAGAAGCTTATTGCAATAGAGATAGTGCCTCAGCAAGACATGGTGGCGATATTCAAGGCATCATCAATCACTTAGATTACTTTAATGAATTAGGTGTTACAGCGCTCTGGCTCAATCCTACTTTAATCAATGATCAAAAAAACACGAGTTATCATGGTTATGCATTGACCGATCATTACCTAAACGATCCAAGATTAGGAAGCAATGCTTTATATAAAGAATTAGGTAAGCAATTGCATAGCAAAGGCATGAAATTAGTAATGGATTTAGTACCTAATCATATTGGAAGCGAACATTGGATGATGCATGATATGCCCGAAAAATCATGGGTAAATCAATGGCCTGCTTTTACAAGAACCAATTACCGTGCAACTACTCATTTTGATCCTTATGCGAGTAATTATGATAAAAAACAAATGGTTGATGGCTGGTTTGACAATGCCATGCCAGATATGAACGAACGTAATCCGAGAGTAGCAAAATATTTAATGCAAAGTTATTTATGGTGGATTAATTACGCTCAAATTGATGGTTTCAGAATTGACACTTATTCGTACAATGATGTTGAGTTTATGAATCAATGCATGGCCTATATCAGAAAGGAATATCCTAATTTTTGGTCAGCTGGTGAAATTTGGGAATCGGCAGGTGTGTTAAACATGGCCTATTTTACAGAAAAAAATAAATTAAAAAATGTACCAAACAGCAATCTAAGTGGCGCCATAGATTTTCAAGTCTATTTCTCCATATTGGAAGCCCTTCAAAGCGAAACCAATTGGAATGGTGGACTAGCAAAATTATACAATACGCTTACTCACGATTTTTTATATCATCAACCAAGCAAAAACTTATGCTTTATAGAAAATCATGATTTAGACCGATTCTATTCTTTGGTTGGCAAGGATATGAGTAAATGGAAAATAGGCATGGGACTTCTTTTCACCCTAAGAGGTATTCCTTCTTTATATCAAGCAGGTGAAATATTAGCAAAAAATAATGTACCTAGACGTAATGATGGATTGGTAAGGAAAGATTTTAAAGGTGGATGGCCAAAAGACCCTATAAATAAATTTACCGCTGCTGGTAGAACGGCTGAAGAAGAACAAGCCTTTCAGTTTACCAAGCAATTAATTGCTATTCGTAAAAATAATCCGGTTTTAGCTACAGGTAAATTAATGCAATTTGTACCCAATGGAAGCACGTATACCTTTTGTAGATATACAGATACCAGTTGCATTCTGGTAAGTGTGAATAGAGGAAAAGAAAAAGCTAGCTTGAATAAACAACAACTTGCAGAGCGCATGAATGGCTATACAAAAGCTTGGGACCTATTGGCTGAAAAAGAAATTTCATTGGAGCAATTAGAAATTGCACCCAATGAAATTAAAATTATAGCATTAAAGAAATAATTATTTTTTTCTAGCTATTGCTTTCTCAGCAGCAGCAATGATGGCTTCTTTATTTAAGCCATATTTTTCAAGCAATTGCTTAGGTGTTCCACTTTCACCAAAAGTATCCATAACGGCTACATATTCGTGAGGAACAGGATTATGGCGAGCAGCCACATTAGCAATACTATCGCCTAAGCCACCATTTATTTGGTGTTCTTCGGCAGTAACCATACAACCAGTTTTAGCTATAGAAGCAATAACAGATGCTTCATCTAATGGTTTTATGGTATGTATATTAATTAATTCAATGGAAATACCTTTCTCTTCTAAGATTCTTGCTGCCTCTACTGCAATCCAAACTAAATGACCGCAAGCAAAAATAGTAACATCTTTTCCGGTTGCTAATACTTGTGCTTTGCCTATTTCGAATTTTTGATCAGGAGCTGTAAAATTTGGCCATTTTGGTCGACCAAAACGCAAATAAGCAGGGCCATGATGTTCTGCTATAGCTATAGTAGCTGCTTTTGTTTGATTATAATCGCAAGGAACAACAACTGTCATGCCAGGCAACATTTTCATCATACCAATATCTTCTAATACTTGGTGTGTAGCACCATCTTCTCCAAGTGTAAGACCTGCATGAGATGCGCAAATTTTTACATTCTTGTCAGAATATGCAACAGATTGTCTAATTTGATCGTATACACGAGAGGTAGCAAAGTTGGCAAAAGTAGTTGCAAACGGTATTTTCCCACCAATGGTCAAACCAGCTGCTACACCAATCATATTTGCTTCTGCAATTCCGCATTGCACAAAACGATCAGGAAATTCTTTAATAAAAGCATTTAATTTTAAGGAACCAGCAAGATCTGCTGTAAGCGCCACCACATTAGGATTGCGGCGACCAGCTTCTAAAATTCCATCTCCGAAACCTGCACGGGTTTCTTTTTCATCTAAGATTTTTATATCGTGTATTGACATAATGCAAAAGTAAAAACTAAATTTTATTATTTAGTAAGAGAATATCCCCATTCTTTCAACCAGGTAATGATTTTAGTTTGGTAGTCTCCTTGTATTAATATTTGTTCTTCTTTAACCGAACCACCCGTACCACATTTGGTCTTCAACTGCTTCCCTAGGGCTTCTAAATCATCCGGAGCGCCAATAAATCCGCTAATAAGCGTCACTACCTTACCAGCTCTTTGTTTTTTATCTAAAAGCACTCGTAATTTTTGCTCATTTTTAGGTAATGTTTCAGTAGCTGCAGGCGGATCAACATCTTCGAAGAATTGTTGATTGGTACTATACACTAATCCGTCTAATCGAATTGGTTTTTTCTGTGCCATAGGAAAATACTAATGCTAATGTTTATTTGTTCATGGTTGCCAAAAACTCTTCATTGTCTTTAGTACCCTTCATCTGATTCATTAAGAAATTCATAGCCTCATCTACATGCATATCGCCAATATGTTTGCGCAATAACCACATTTTATTCCAAACCATTTTATCTAATAATAAATCATCTCTACGCGTAGAAGAAGACGTAATATCTATAGCAGGGAATATGCGCTTGTTGGCTAATTTTCTATCCAATTGCAATTCCATATTACCCGTACCTTTAAATTCTTCAAAGATGACCTCATCCATTTTAGAACCAGTATCAGTTAACGCTGTTGCAAGAATAGTAAGCGAACCTCCATTTTCTATTTTTCTAGCCGCACCAAAAAACTGTTTTGGTTTTTGCATAGCATTTGCTTCCACACCACCACTCAGTACTTTACCTGATGCCGGCGCCACGGTATTATAGGCTCTTGCTAAACGGGTAATGGAATCTAATAAAATCACCACATCATGACCAACTTCAACTAAACGTTTTGCTTTTTGCAAAGCTATTTGCGATACTTTTACATGCTTATCTGCAGGCTCATCGAAGGTAGATGCAATGACTTCTGCATTCACACTACGTTGCATATCCGTTACCTCCTCTGGGCGCTCATCAATCAACACAATCATCAAATAACACTCTGGGTGATTAGCAGCAATAGCATTGGCTACCTCTTTCAACAACATCGTTTTACCTGTTTTTGGTTGCGCCACAATCAATCCACGCTGACCCTTACCAATTGGGGTAAACAAATCCATAATTCTTGTTCCGTAACTAGAACCGTTTGTAAATAAGTTTAGTTTTTCGAAAGGGAATAAAGGGGTTAAGTAATCAAAAGGCACACGATCTCTGATTTTATCAGGATGCTTACCGTTAATTGTAGTTACTTTAATAAGGGCAAAATATTTCTCTCCTTCTTTTGGTGGACGCACTGTACCAGTAACGGTATCACCCGTTTTTAATCCAAATAATTTTATTTGAGAAGGTGATACATAAACATCATCCGGCGAACTTAAATAATTATAATCGCTAGATCTTAAAAAACCATACCCATCTTGCATCATTTCTAATACCCCTTCACTATTGACAACACCATCAAACTCAATATTGAAATTACCATAGGTATTTTCTTTAGGCTTTCTATGCTGAAAACCTTGTTGCATAGGCTTTGTACTGGGTGTATCGGAGAATGAAAGTTTATCTTCATTTGAAGGTGCCGCTGTTTTTAAATCAGCAGTAGCCTCTGCACTTGTTTTTAATACTAATTCAGGGGTTTCAATATCATCTAAAGCACTAATTAATTTTTCGGTGCTCGTTGGCTCCCATGCTTCTTGTTTTATTTCTGCAGGTTGTAATTCTATTAATTCCTCTGTTGGCAGGGTTGAAACACTTTCCTCTTTTGGACCTTCTTGCATTACTTTTCTGGTTCTTTTTTTCTTTTCGCCAGTCTCTGCACTTTCCTCTTTATCTACTTTTGTTTTTGTTTTCGATTTTTTATTATCAATTTCACTAACTGGATTAGCTTCTACTTCTTTTTTCTTCTTTGCAGATGGTTTTTGGCTTTTTAAGATAAGCTCTATATAGGCTTCTTTTGTTGCAGCCTCTTTAACCTCTATTTTTAAATTTTTTATTACATCAAGTAATTCTGGAACGAGCAACTCGTTCAATTGATCTTTTGAATAATGCATGTACTAATTTTTTAAATTCATTGTTTTGAATGCGGGTATTTCGGAACACTAAATAACTACTAAGGGCAGAAATACGAGCGGATTTGTTGAAAAGGAATGTCTGAAGAATGCTTAGACATTGCAAGATTAGTGATTTTTTAGTAGAAAAAAAAGATTTTATACTTTTTTTAATGCTAAATAGGCAGTAGCCATATTTTTGATAGTACTGTCTAATCTTCTGTATTGGAAACCAGGTAAGGCTTTCAATAATTTATCTGTTGCATATACACTTACCGTTTGGGCACTCTTTGCTGTTTCCTTGGTGATCATAGGCTCTTTCCCTGAAAGTCGACTTTGCCACGTAAAAAGTCTTGCAGCAATTGCACTAACAAAAGAAGATGCTTTAATATAAGGAGGCTTTTTACCCAATGCCTTTGCCATTTTGGTAAACACCTCTAAGAAGCTACTATTCATTGCGCCCACAATAAAACGTTCTTGTTCAATAGTGCTTTCCATAAGTAATAACATGATATCTACTACATCTTGCACATCTACCCATAGCGTAGCTCCTTGGGTATAAAAAGGAAATTCGCTGGCTACATGGTGCATTAATTTAGAAGAACCTTTATCAAAATTGCCCGCACCTAAAATAACTCCTGGATTAACAACTACTATAGGCAAGCCCTCTGCAGACCCTCGCCAAACTTCCATTTCAGCATAGTATTTGCTTTTACCATAGGTTGATGAAAAGGTGCTTTCTTCCCAAGCTTCTGTTTCATCAATTGCTTTTCCGGCTAGAGCAGATCCTCTTAAAGCTGCAATAGAACTTACGAAGACCAATTTTTTCACTTGCTGACGAACAGCCTCATCTACAACATGGGCGGTGCTTTGTATATTGAAATGTAAAATTTCTTCTTTTCTTCTGGCATCATACGAAACGATAGCGGCTGCATGATAAACATGCGTAATACCATCCATAGCTGCTGTTACATCATAAATATCTAACAAATCAGCACATATCCACGTTACATTAGGCAAAGCAATTAATTCTGTACTAGGTGGTGTTTGATGATATAATGCACGCACAATGAAACCTTTTTCGCTTAATGTTTTCACTAAGTGTGAACCAAGAAATCCACTTGCGCCAGTAACTAAAATCATGTAATAAATTTACAAACGCTCAAACTGCCTTAGGAAGCGAACATCATTTTGTGAATACAAACGCAAATCATTGATTTGGAATTTTATTTGAGTAATGCGCTCTACGCCCATACCAAAAGCATATCCACTATACACTTCAGGATCTATATTGAAGTTTTTAAGCATGTTTGGATGTACCATGCCACAACCTAATATCTCTACCCAACCGGTATGTTTACATAAATTACAACCCGTTCCACCACAAACGGTACAAGAGATATCCATCTCAGCACTTGGCTCTGTAAATGGAAAATAAGATGGTCTGAAACGTACCTTGGTATCTGCACCAAACATTTCGGTAACGAAGAAATATAAGGCTTGCTTAAGATCTGCAAAAGAAACATTTTTATTTACGTACAAACCTTCGCATTGATGAAAAAAGCAATGCGCTCTGGCTGAAATAGTTTCATTACGATACACACGTCCAGGGCAAATAACACGAATAGGCAAAGCCTCTTTTTCTAAAATTCTTGCTTGCACACTTGAAGTATGGGTACGTAATACCCAATCCGGTTGTTGAGAAACATAGAACGTATCTTGCATGTCTCTAGCCGTATGATTTTCTGGCATATTCAAAGAAGTGAAATTGTGCCAATCATCTTCTACTTCTGGGCCTGTTGCCACAGCAAAACCAATTTTTTCAAAAATACTTACAATCTGATTTTCAACGATCTTTAAAGGATGACGGGTACCTATTGGCAATTGCGCAGCGGGCAATGTACTATCTATGGTTTGCTGAGCTGTAGCTTTTGATTGTTGCAAATGCGCATGAGCAGCAAATTTCTCCTCAGCCAATACTTTAAATGCATTCAATAATTGACCTGCATCTTTTTTAAATTCAACGGGTACATTTTTCATTTCAGAAAAAATGCTCTTTACTATACCTTTTGTACCTAAAAATTGAATTCTATATTGTTCTAATTCTGCCGCATTCGAAATTTGAAAATTTTGAATAGCCGCTTCCTGTTCTTTTATAAGTGCTTTAAGCGATTCCATAGTAAACAAAGATACAAGTTTCAAGGAATTGTTTGTTGGAATCAGGACTAAAAAAAGAAAAATAGCCTATTTAACAAAAGCCATTCGGAAGCATCAAGAATACCTCTTACCTTTACATAGTGGTAATTTCAATGAAGTATACAACTAGACTCTATAAATTCATTTTGTTTGCCGGACTGCTCTTATGCCTTTTTTGCAGTTTGTCGAGCACTCATGCGCAAAGCACTTGGAAATCGAATGCCCTCCTATTACTTCAAAAAAAAGAAATAAAAGCACTTAATAATTGGTGTAAGCAACATATTACTTATGATAATACCTTTCGAGATTCGCTAGATGAAACCTTAAGTATACTAGATAGTAGTAAAAACTATTCGCTAGCCTTAGACATTATCAACAAAGGCATTCAGACTTTCAATTATAAAGATCTTTGGATAGATAAATATATTTTTGAACAGAAAGGGCTTCTATCAAAACAAGCTAATAGCACTTTGCAAAGTCTTTTAGATTTTATAAATGGCGATGATCTACTTACTACCCAGTTGGCCAATCGATTCTTGTTTTACAATGATGAAATAGGAGCCATTTTAGTGTATGAGCGCGCTATTAGCATTATAAGGAATAATTATGTTTATTTTGGTCCGCTTTCCAAATTATATGCCCGCAACAATCGCATTCCCGAGGCTTTAGAAACTTTATTTAATGGAGGTATTTATTTGCCCAATCAAGCAGAGGAAATTAAAGCAAGCTTACTCGATATTATTCAAAATGATGATCTTAAACTTCGTCAATGCCAAAAAGGGGTACTAAAAAAATTAAATGAACAGCCTAATAATGCCTTTTTGAATGAGCTTCTCATTTGGATTTATACCCTTAAAAATGATTGGGATCAAGCATTAGTTTTAGAAGAAGCGCTAGACACGAGATTACAAGAAAATGGACAACGCATTTTTAAATTCATTGATTTAGCCCTAAAAAACAATGCATTAAAACCTGCAGAAGAGGCACTGAACTATCTTTCATCCAATGCCAATAGAGTAGATGCGCATTTTGTTTTACTCAAACGATTAGCTATCAGTCAATCTCAATTAAAAGCTAGTTTAGGTAATGATACCGCCATTCGTCATACGCTCAACAATTTATTTAGTCAATTACAAAAAGACACTATCCGATTTTTCGATGAAGGCACAGCATTAGATTATGTTTCTTATCTGACTCAATACGAACATCAATATAAAAAAGCGCTACAACTAGTAAATATGTGTATTGACCGATACGCCGATGAGCGCAACTTAGAAGGCAATGCAAAACTATGGAAGGGCGATTTGTTGCTCCTTTTAAATAAGCCGTGGGAAGCCAGTTTGCTTTATTCGCAAGTAGAAAAAGCATTTAGAGAAGATGCACTTGGTGAGGAAGCACGGTATAAAAATGCAAAATTAGCCTACTATACGGGTGAATTTGAATGGGCTGAAGGACAGCTCAGCGTTCTAAAAACAGCTACATCAGAACTTATTGCTAATGATGCACTTAAATTGTCAATGCTGATTATCGAAAACAAAACTAACGACAGTGTTAATATAGCAATGCAAGCATATGCAAAAGCCGATTTATTTCTTTTTCAAAATAAACCCAAAGAGGCGCTACAATTAATAGATAGTATATGTACACTAAATCCATCACACCCCTTGCAAGATGACTTTCTGTTTTTGAAAGCAAGTGTACTCAAATCTATAAATGATTTTGATGGTGCAATATTAGCCTTAGAAAAAATCAAAAAAGAATATGCTAATGATGTATTAGCGGATGATGCTATAAATGAATTAGCTACTATTTATGTATACTTGAAGAAAGATGCAAATGCTAAAGTATGTTATGAAGAACTTATTGAAAAATACCCTGGAAGTACGTTTGTAAATAATGCGCGCTTATTTTTAAATAAAAAGTAAATAGAGGCCCTTGACCTTTTAATTTATTTTAAACCCGTTAGTAGTATGCATACCCTTAATGAAAATCCCATTCCCGTATGGGAACGATTACCTATCCTTCGATTACTAGTCCCTTATTGTATTGGCATTATAGCCTTTGATGCTGGCATTAAAATTGACACTTGGCTTTTAAACTCCTTAGTCATAAGTAGTTGGTTTTTATTTCTTCTCTTACATCTTACTAATAAAAAATTCACTTTTATTCGCTATTACCATTACCCAATTTGCTTTATCAGTTATATAGTTTTAGCGCTTTTCATTTGCCATTTCCAATATCCTAATTCAAAAATAAGTGTAGATAAAGAGATTCAATATCTAGGCATTATAGACGAAAGTCCTCGTGCTACAAGCAATTATATGACTTTAAAAACTTCGACAATTGCTTACTGGAATCAGCAGGAATGGTTACCATTAAATGAGCACACCCACTTAGTAGTTCCTGTATCAAAAAATGAAAATAATACTTATACAAAAGGAGATACCGTCATTTTTAATGCTTCGTATCAAGCTATAGAAAACAAGAAGAATCCTTTTGTTTTAGATTACAAAACCATTTACAAACATATGGGGATTCATAAGCAAGCATTTGTAGATAGTACCCAAATAAAAATAGTTAACACGCTTAAGCACCATTCCTTCATAGATCGCATACATACTTATGCATTAACAACCTTGGCCACCTACTTAAAAGATAGCGCTAGCTTAGGTTTGATGAATGCCCTTTTATTGGGCGACCGTATAGCTTTGCAAGAAGAAATTAATCAAGCCTATATTGATACGGGCATTATTCATGTAGTGGCTATTTCCGGTTCTCACGTAGCCCTCCTATTTACTTTACTTTCTTATTTGCTGGGTTTTATAAAACATAAAAAACATACGTGGATTAAATATTGTCTGGCATTGCCTTTTATTTGGCTTTATGTAATAATGGCAGGAGCGCCCCCATCAGCAATTAGAGCTGCTATGATGTTTACGCTTATAAGTTTAGCATGGATTTTAAATAGAGAACAAAATAGTTTACATCAGTTATTTTTGGGGGCATTTCTAATGCTATTAATTGAACCTAATTGGCTCTTCAATATTGGTTTTCAATTGTCTTTTTTAGCGGTATTTTCAATCATTTGTTTTTACCCACGAATTAAAAAAAGCATAGCTCTAAAATATCGATTAGCCCAATGGATATGGGATGCCATTGCAATGAGTTTGGCAGCTGAACTATTAGTGGCACCCCTCGTATTATACTACTTCCATAATTTTCCAATGCTATTTATCTTATCCAATCTTTTAGCAGCTATTTGCATGACTATTGTATTGTTTGCAGGGATATTTATAATTGTATGTTCAAAAATAAGTTTGATAGCGAATTGGATTAGTTATTTAGTAATAGTTATAGTCCACCATTTCAATGCAATTTTGGTAAAAATCCAATACTTACAACCCTTATCTTGGAAACATTTGCCGATTCATTTTTGGGAAATGTGTTTGCTCTATACCCTTATTGTGAGTGTGATTTATTTTATTTTAAAAAACAAATTCAACTATCTAGTTGCGGCATTGCTAACGATAAGCTTATGGCTTACCCTAAAAATAACAGCGCCACTAAAAACGGACAAATTGATTGCCTGGCAATCTAATAAGGATTTTTTGGTAACACAGCTGAAAGGAGATTCTTGCATTATACTTAGCACCATAACTAGTAAACAACTAAATAGATTTAAATGGATCAGCTCCAATGCTTTAGATCATTGGCAATCATGGAAAATCAGGGAAAAGCCAATAAGTAATGTTCATTTTAAATGGGGGCAATACCAAATTGCGCTTATAGATTCAATAGATAAACACACAATCCTTGGTAAAGAGCCTATTGATTACGTGTTCTGTTTTAAAATAAAGGACACGAATTGCCTATTACAAATTCATCAAAACTGGCACCCAAAGACCATTATACTTGTAAATGGTAGTTCCCATTACAAAACAGAACAAGTTAGTAAATATGCTACCAATAAGAGCATACCTTTATATACGTGCTTGGATAGCGGAGCTTTTGTTTTAGAGTAAATTAATTTATTTAAAAAAGAAATTGCTTGTATCTTTGGGCATCTTTTTCAAAATTTTATGCAAAAACAAATACAATCAGCCCTTATTTCGGTTTTTTACAAAGATGGTTTAGAACCAATTGTTCGTAAATTAAACGAACTCAATGTTAGCATTTACTCTACAGGAGGCACTCAAGATTTCATAGAAAAACTAGGCATACCCTGCATTTCAGTAGAATCTGTAACCAGCTACCCATCTATTTTAGGTGGTCGAGTAAAAACCTTACATCCTAAAGTATTTGGTGGCATTCTAGCAAGACGCAATCGCGAAGAAGACATGCAACATGTTGAAGCCTATGATATTCCATTATTTGATTTGGTTATGGTAGATTTATATCCATTTGAAGAAACCGTAGCACAAACAAATGATGAAGCTGCAATCATTGAAAAAGTTGATATTGGTGGCGTATCGCTCATTAGAGCGGCTGCAAAAAACCACCAAGATGTGGCTATTATTGCTGCACGCGAACAATATACCTATTTATTAGACCTATTAACCGCACAACAAGGTGCAACGCAACTTATAGATAGAAAGACAATGGCTATTCGTGCATTTGAAGTATGCGCACATTATGATGCTGCTATTGCAAACTACTTTACACAACAGTTAGACCCTCTTTACTTCCAGCATTCTGTTGGCAACAAACAAAGTTTACGTTATGGTGAAAATCCACACCAGCAAGCTGCTTTTTACGGAGATTTAGATGCGCTATTCAATAAATTAAATGGTAAAGAATTATCGTACAATAATTTGGTAGATACGCATGCAGCGCTTCAATTAATACAAGAATTTACGGAGCCTACTTTTGCGATTATTAAGCATACCAATGTTTGTGGCATTGCATCAAGAAGCAATTTAGAAAGCGCATGGGATGTGGCCTTATCGAGCGATCCAGAAAGTGCGTTTGGAGGTGTTTTAATAGCTAACAAAGAGATAGATGAAGTGATAGCGGAGAAAATCGCTTCCATCTTTTTTGAAATATTGATTGCACCATCTTTTACAGAAAAAGCAATTGAACTACTATCTGCAAAAAAGAATAGAATATTATTACAACAAAAAAATACGGTTACCACTAATACCGAATTTAAAAACATACTCAATGGAGTGCTTACACAATCTTGCGACCATAGCAATTACAGCAAATGGGAAGAAGTAGGAGCTCATAACTGTAGTGAAACAGAAAAAGAAGATTTAATCTTTGCAAACTTGGTTTGTAAACATTTGAAATCGAATGCCATTGCCTTAGTAAAAAACAAACAACTTATAGGTAAAGGTTGCGGACAAACCAGTCGCATTGACTCCTTAAAACATGCGATTGAAAAAGCTAAACAATTTAATTTTAGTTTAGACAATGCAGTGCTTGCTTCTGATGCATTTTTCCCATTCGATGACTGTGTTCGCATTGCTCATAACGAGGGCATTAGAGCGGTTATTCAACCTGGTGGATCTATGCGCGACCAAGATACCATTCAGTTCTGCAAAGAAAATAACATGGCTTTAGTGATAACAGGCGAGCGTCATTTCAAACATTAATAATGGAGTTTTTAAATGTAGATGCTCACACAAGTTTGCAGCTCTATCATACAAATGATGCGCAAGCTTTCTTTGAACTATTACATAAAAACAAAGCGCATTTGCGCCCTTGGATTAATTGGGTAGATGCAATTAACTCTTTGCAAGATGCGCAACAATTAATAAGCGCGCGTATCAAAAGCTTCGAAGAGCAAGAATCTATAAGTTTATTTATTGTGCAAGACCAAAAAATAATTGGCAGTATAGGCATGTTTAATTGGAGAAAAGAAATTAAATGTGCAGAAGTTGGATACTGGATGGATAAAGATTTTGAAAACAAAGGCATTCTTTCCAAAGCACTAAACGTACTAATTTCCTATCTATTTCAACAAGTACAATTAAATAAAATCGAATTGCAATTCAACGCTCTTAATAAAGCAAGTGGAGCAATTGCAAAGAAATTCAATTTTAAAATAGAAGGGATTATTCGTTCTAATTATACTATTAATGGCACTTTAGAAGACTCAGTTTTAGCTGGATTATTATATGCTGAATGGAAGCAAATGAAAACTATTTAGTTAGCTTATCCCACATTTCTGGAATTCTTCTCACCCAAGCCATTTCTTTTAATTTCTCTTTTGCTTCTATCGCAGGTGTGCCAAAATAAGTTTTACCGCCCGCAATGCTAACCGTAACCCCACTTTGTCCGTTTACAACGGCACCTTTGCCTATAGTCAACGATTTATTAACGCCTACTTGTCCCCAAAGGATAACATCATCTTCAATTATGGTTTTTCCTGCTACACCTACTTGAGCTGCAATAAGTACGTTTTTCCCGATAACGACTCCGTGGCCAATATGAATTTGATTATCAAGCTTAGAACCTGCACCTATGATCGTATCTCCACTAACGCCTTTATCTATAGTACAAGAAGATCCAATTTCAACATGATCTTCGATAATTACGCGACCACAACTTTCCATTTTTTCAAATTTCAAATCTTTGCCGCTTCTCGTTTTAAAATAGAAGGCATCTCCGCCAATAACCGTATTGGCCTGTATAATTACATGATCGCCAATTATAGTATTGTCGTAAATGGTAACATTGGGATGAATAAGACAGTTACTACCAATGCGCACATTATTGCCTACCACAACGCCAGGTTGTAAATGCGTGTCAGCACCAATAACAGCCGTTTCACTTATCGGTGTATATAATTTTTGGAAGGGCGCAAATTGCTTAACCAATTTTATATAAGCACTAAACGGATCGGCACATATTAAAAGCGTTTTTCCTTCTGGACAAACCACTTCTTTATTAATTAAAATAATAGTTGCCGCAGAATTCAAACATTTTCCAAAATATTTTTCTACATCTACAAAAGAAATGTCACCCGGCACTACTTTATGAATCTCATTGATACCAGTGGCCAATTGAGTTGTGTTCCCAATCAACTTTGCATCTAAAAAAGTAGCTAACCATTCTACCGACAGCGGCGTTTGCAATTTCATAAAATAGATTTGTGCAAAAATACAACCCAAAGTGGAAATAGTCAGCATTAACAATAAAGAATTATCAATAGCTTTTATGTAATATTGTAGTGCTATGCAAGCTTTATACGTATCTATTAATGGAAAAATCCAAAATGCTGAACAAGCGGCTATTGCAATAGACAATAGAACTTTTCGATATGGTATAGGCCTTTTCGAAACCTTACTTGCCATTAATAACGAGGTGCAACAATTAACTTTTCACTGGAATAGACTCCAGCAGGGTTTACAGTTACTTGGTTTTCAAACACCCTCATTTTTTAATGAAGCCGCCTTGTTAAAAGCCATTCAAGGAATACTAAATAAAAACAAACACAATAAATACGCGCGCATACGCATCCAATTTTTTGCAAATGCCGGTGGCATTCTAGAAACTCAACAAAACACTTGCAATTATTTAATAGAAACATCAGCTATAGATGCAAGCATTTGCGAACTCAATGAAAATGGACTAGTAGTGGGTATTCATACTTTGTATAAAAAAGAGATAGATCCCCTATCTGCCTATAAAATCAATGGTCGTATTTGCTATGCCATGGCAGCACAAGAAGCAAAAGAAAAAAAATGGAATGACGCTCTAGTGCTAAATAGCCAAGGGAATATTATTGAGTCGAGTATTTCCAATATCTTTTGGATAAAGGATAAAACGGTCTATACGCCTCCTATAAGTGAAGGCTGTATTGCTGGCATTAGAAGAGCCAATTGGATAAGCACTTTAAAAGAAAAAGGCATTCCTGTTATAGAAATGCCCTTAAGTAAAGAAATGCTATTAGAAGCAGATGAGGTTTTTTTAACGAATAGTATTCGAAAAATAAGATGG
>JACCDK010979719.1_pt1 | contig 19284 bp, 17 predicted proteins | sample 7445871 | NCBI WGS metagenome assembly JACCDK01 (sample SAMN15323436, study PRJNA562643) | freshwater metagenome | isolation source: river surface water | place: USA:Blue River Watershed | collected 2017-08-15
AACTCCACAAGCCCATCGTTGCATACACCAAGCTTATTCATTATATTAATTGCAACAGAATCAGCAGCACTTTCTTGCCCCCTGCTAAATGCAAAATAATTTCCTAAGGCAATACTGTCTGCTGCTGTCATAGTTGCCAATCCAACATCGCTAGATTTTGATGCTATGCCTAATATACCTCCGGCTAAAAATCCTATAATATTTGCGGCTTTTAAAATGTCTTCTTGTAATTTATATTGCACTAAGTGACCACCTATAATATGGCCCACCTCATGTGCTATAACACCTGCAATTGCCTCTGGAGAATTAGAAAATTTGATTAATCCTGTATGTATGAATATTTTTTGCCCATCAAAGACAAATGCATTCATACTATCATCCATCACTATATGCACTTCAACAAACTCATCGTCCAACCCTGCAGTCCTGAAGATGGGTTTGGCGATATCTTCTATCACAGACTGCGTTTCGGCATCTGATATAATACGTAATGCAACAGCGTTGTTGTTTGAAATTAACCAAGAAAATAGTGCTGCGCAACAAAATTGATAAATTTTTTGCATCATCTACTTTATTTTTACAATGCAATCTGTGTTTCCGCTTAAAATCAAGAATTTTTCCCCTTCATATGAAATAACAAATAGTTGCTTTGAATTGCTCAAAAATAATTTTTCTTCTATCTTTAAATTGCAATAGTCATTTTTTGCAAAAGACAAGATGCGGAATCGCTTTATTACAAACAAAATACAGCACATTATTGCAAAAAGTGTTAAAAATATCAGCAATATTTTGATCATAATTGAAGAGTTCAGCATTAGGCTTTTTTATTTTTCTTTCTAAATTTATCAAAAACCAAGACATTATCAGCTAAATCTTCGGAATTTTTCTTAGAATCCATTTTTTTCTTACCAGCTTTCTTTGGGTCCTCAATCACAATCTGTGAATCATCTATACTATCTGAATATAAATTATCTATAATATCGTTATCTCTAAACTGCAGTCCAAACTGGACGCTTGGATCAGCAAATGTTGTGATAGATAACATAGGTATATATATCTCTTCTTTTATTCCATTAAAGCTTAAGCAAACACTAAAACCATTTTGATCAACTTTTAAATCATAGAACTGATATTGCAACACTATTGTCATCTCGCTAGGATATTTATTCAGTAGATTTTCTGAAATTCTAACACCTGGATGCCTTGTTAAAAAAGAGATAAAGAAGTGATGATTTCCTGGTAATCCAGTATTTGACACTCTCGTTAAAACTTTTTGGACAATAATATGCATAGCCTCATCTACTAATTTACCATAATCTATAACACCACCTTCCATTTATCCCTCTTTTATTAAATAATAGACACTTTTAACATGATGCTTAATAGCATCAATATTCTAAAGATACATTTTTATATATTAACAAAAAGTAAATAAATTTACAAACAAAATAATCAAATAAATATACCAAGACCAATCTTAACGTATAGAAAAGTTTTTAGTACCATGCATGCCAAGTTCTATCCTGTCGATAATAGTGCCTCTGTTTGAAATGTGTGCTGAGATACCTGTATTTGATACTCTTATCATAGGAAGTTGATGTTTTGCGGCTCTAAACCTGGCCATCATCAAGTGCTGATAAGGTCCGCTACTATTGCCAAACCAAGCATCATTTGTAATATTAAGTATAAAGTTAAAATTATTGTTTATTTGATGATTAAATGCAACCTCATAGCATATCATTGGAAAAAACGCCATATCTTGTGCAATGTGCACATCGATATTGCCAGCAGTAAAATCACCAATGCCGTATACTATTTTGTCAAGAAAGAATAGATATTCTCTCCATGGTACATATTCACCAAATGGTACTAAATGTTTTTTATCGTATATTAAAACTATTTCCTCCTTGTTATTGATTGCTATAATAGAATTATAAATTTTGCCATCTTCCATTCTGTCTGCACCAAATACTAAAAGTCCATTTTTTGGTGCTAATTTAGATAAAAATTTAATTTCTTCATCAGATTTGTTAAATACAAAAGGATAACTTGATTCTGGCCATATTATTAATTGATATTCATCCTTATCGATTGCAGTCATACTAGCTAAAGTTTCAAGAGCTTTACGCTGCAATTCTCTGGATCCAAAATGATGCGCTGTTAAATTAGGTTGCACAGCTTTTATTTTGATATCTTGAGATAAATGATTTGTATGTAGATCTTGTTTGCAAAAAATGCATAAAAAACCTGTGATAATTAAAAATAATGCAGTAAATCTTTTGTTTGCGCAATAAACAATCAGTGCTGGTGATAACGCAATGAGCGATGCTGTGAAGTCATTTGTAAGGTGTATTGCAGATGCGCTAAATTGGTTCAAAACAAGCAAATGTCCAGCTCTGCACCAAGAGAAGTCAAAGGGATAATGAGCCCTTAAATGCTCAGCTATGCAAAATGCAACAATAGATGTAATGCCAAAAACTAATTTACTCTTTTTAGCGCTAATAATCTTGGAAATAGTGATTGCAATTGCTGTATACGCACTCATAAAAAATGTAATCAGTATTACAGATATAATGCCTAAATACCATAAATTAGGAGAAAAAATATAAAAAGAAATACCTATCCAATAAAATAAGCTTGCAAAATGTGATATAGAGAAGAGAAAAGTGTATAACATAGCTTTTTTTGTAGATTCATTCTTTATATCTCTGAGCAAAAGATAGAAAGCTATCCATGCGCAAAACACAAATTCAAATGGAGAGAATGAAAGAGTGAATAAAAGGCCAGATATTATTGCTTTTATATAATAAAATGATGTAATATTAGATATTTTTTTAGTGAGAGCCATTTTTTCACCTTAAAAGCGAGCTTGGTGTCACAAAAACATATTTCTCAGTATCTTGAGATTGTATCCATAACTTTAACGCTTCAATGTTTTGGGGATAACTATTGACATATATGATTACTTTCCCACTATTTGATGCCTCTACCTGTGCTTTATAAAGAGATTTTTTAAATTCATCCACATCTAGTTCTTCGTCTAAAATAAACTCTGCTAACAAGCAATCTGCCTGGCTCTCACGACAAAGATTGGAGATTGTGCTGAAATTTCTCATATTAGCATAACATAAAATCATCTGCTTCTCTTTCATATATGAAATCACAGACCTCATCGCTACTTGATCTGAAGAAAAGATTTCTGTAGATTTGGTGATAAATCCAACTATTTTATCTGAGATTGAAGATAGTTTATCTAATATTTTAATATTTTGTTCTTGTGAGAGGTGTGAGAGCAGTGAGTAAGGCCCAGGATCATCAAATAGATGCTCAGCAGGTTGTAATGGTAAATTCAGAAACACTTCAAATCCCATATTGTGAGCGTTGTTCGTCCACGTTTGGATATCTGGTGCATAAGGACTGAATGATAAGCCTATAAATGTAGGTATTTTTGATATAGTCTCTTCTGTTTGCGATGCACTTAGACCAAGGTCTGTAATAATAATAGAAATTCTGCCTCTATTATCGTTTTTATCAAAATTCATTGTTTTTCTTAAAGAAATATTACTTTCTGATTCAATATTATCTAATACAACCTCTTTTTTTTCCTCCACTTCTACATCATTATTTTGCTTATATAAATTTCCAACAAATAATTCATTTGTGATTATATTAACCATCAAAGATTGTCCGTTATTGATTGAATCAGAAGTAATTTTATCTAACACTTCGTTTCCAAAAACAACAAGACACACAATGCTTATCAATGCTAAAATACCATGGGCAATAGATCTGAGTAATTGTAATTTTTGATTAATTAACAATACTTTATTTGCTATTAACTCAGTTATTTTTACACAAAACTTGTTATTAATAAAAAAATCTTTTAATTTTTCAAATATTTTTTTCACCATTGCAACATACCCATTTATTTTTTGCATTTAATATCTAAAACTGCGATCCATCTATTTTTTGTATATTTTCCTGACATGACATCGAAGAAATATATATGTCTTTATTCTTGTTTTCCAAATAATAATTGCATATTGATATTATATTCATCTCAACATGATTTTTTCTTGCTTTTTCTTCTATTTCTACTGTTGCTTGCAATAATATTGAATTTTCTCTTGATTTTTTATTCACCTTGATTGTAGCTGAGTAAAATGAAGGGTCCATCACAGATTGTAATGTATAATTAACAAAATCTTTTTTATTCATACTCAGATCGCTTTCTGCAATTTTGATGGCATTTTTATCAAATAAAAATGATTTTTTTATAAATACAGCGTCAGTATTGGCATAGAATTCATAATAATCTTTGATTTTCTTGATATCGCGACTATTTAGGGTATTTTCGAGTTGTGCAAAAAAATCATCAATCACAATCAGAGCAACATCTTCTTTAGCATCATTGCTGCTAGCATGATAATGAGAAAATGTTATAAGTATCATTGTAATAATGCGAACTATAAGCATAAATTTTTAATATCCTCCATATTAAATTCATTACTTTCTATTATCTGAATGATTGTGGTTAAAGCATCACATTTGATTTTATGTAAGCTTATTAATTTTTTCAAAGCATAACTTGTTTTTATACCTTCAATTGTCATATCTTCTTGGATTTCTAAAGATTTAGCCCCAATCTTGATGCCAAAAGAATAATTGCGAGATCGCATAGTGGTAGCAGTCAATATTATATCTCCTATCCCTGCAGCAGTATATACTGTCTCTTGACAGCCGCCACATGCATTTATGATTTTTTTTAGTTCATCTATCGCATTCATAATGAAAGCAACTTGCATATTGTAGCTTTGATATGCGCCATAAATAATTCCACAGCCAATGGCTATCACATTCTTAATCGCTCCACATAACCCCACACCGATTAAATCATCAGAATAATCCCACTTTATATATGAGTTTAGACTAAGTAAAAATTCAGATATCGCTTTGTTCTCAGTTGCAATAGTTGAGCGAGCAGGGAGGTGTTTGAAAATTTCATCAGCAAAATTTGGCCCAGATACAATCCCAATTGCAATATCATTGCCTCTGGATTGTTTTATGATTTGATGAGGTAATAATAGCGTTTTTTCTTCTATACCTTTGCTTAAAATAATGATTTTTTGCTCTTTTGCTAAAAAAGATGGGTTATTTTCAAGCACATCAGCAATACCTTGAGTTGGAACAGATAAAACAATATATTCACATCCATTTATGCTGTCCATTATGTGTGTGCCATGCACTTTTCTGTCCCAAAAAATTATATCCTTGCCACTGTTTTGCAGAACGTTGCCAAATGCCTTGCCCCATGCGCCATATCCAATAATACCAACACTGTTTTGCATAATATCACCACCTAACATATTATGATATCATCTACAATAATATCAGCTTTGCTATCATCTCTGTAATGCGTTTGAACGCTGCCTATTAAATCAACAGTCCTGCCTTTTAAGCTCATAACCTGATCGCTAAAATCTTGCTCCATTGCTTTAAACATCATGCATTTTGTGGTTTTATTAATATTATATTTTTTATCCAATACAATCAACATGAGATGATTTTCGCATACAATCCTTACTTCAGAGATATATACCCTAGGTATTAAAAATTTAGGCTGAGGGTTGCCAGCACCAAATGGTCCGGCTTTGGATAAAGCAGAGACTAGTTCACCAGTGATACCAGATAAGCTTATCACAGCGTCAACCTGTACATCTCGATTTTTCTCTATAATACTATCTATTGAATCAAAATAATTAAAGCAAAATTTTTGAAATAATTCTAGCTTCTCTTCATCCAAAGAAAAGCCTCCAGCCATTGCATGCCCGCCCCCTTGAAGCAACACTCCATCTTCTTTTGCATTAGCAAGCATTGAACCTATATCTACATCAATAATAGAGCGTGACGAGCCTTTATATACCCCATCATTTAATGACATGACTATGCTAGGCTTTTGATACTTCTCTTTGAGCCTGCTTGCAATAATACCCAGAATACCTTGATGCCAGTTATCGCTTGCTACCATAATTACAGGCAATTTATCTAAGCAGGATCCTTGATTAATTTTTTCTATAGCTTCGCTAAATGCTACTGCCTCTAACGTCCTTCTTTCATGATTTAATTGTTCAAGCTCCATTGCTATTTCCATAGCCCTGGTTTGATTGTTTGTATATAACAACTCAGATCCTAATGACCCCAGTCCAACTCTTCCACCAGCATTGATTCGTGGCCCTATCACGAAGCCAAGGTGATAGGATTGTATTTTTGAATCTATTTTTGCAACATCACTGATGGCAGCAATGCCAATATTGTTTCTTGATTGCATTAATTTTAATCCATGCGTCACAAATACTCGATTAATTCCTGTTAGCTTTATTACATCGCAAACAGTGCCAAGGGCGACTAAATCTAAATATTGCATTAAATCAGGCTCTGATGAGTTTTGAAAATACCCACGCAATCTCAAGACGCTGCGCACAGCGATCAGAGTGAGAAATGCAACCCCAACTGCAGCAATGCTTTTTTGTGGAAAATCATCATCTAAACGATTTGGGTTCACTATAGCATATGCATTTGGCAGATCAAGACTGGCCAAGTGGTGGTCTAGCACTATCACATCTATCTTACGAGTTGATGCATAATTTATTGCATCAAATGATAGTGTACCACAATCCACAGTGATGATGAGGTTATTGCCTTTATTGATTAAATATTCAAATGCTTGCGCAGTAGGGCCATATCCTTCAGAAGTCCTGTTTGGTATATAAACTTCAGATTCTACTCCCAATAAATCAAAAAATTTTTTTAACATCGCACTGGAAGTTGCGCCATCGACATCATAATCCCCAAAAATTGCAATGCGCTGGTTCAAAGCGATTGCATCAGCAATTCTACTAGATGCTTTATCCATATCTTTTAAAACAAACGGATCAGTCATAAAATGCCTGAAACTAGGGCTTAAAAAGTGCTGAGCGTCATCAATGCTCCTCACACCTCTATTATACATAACGATAGCCACAATCTCAGGTACGCCAATTGATTGAGTTATAGCTGAGGCAATTCTCAAATCTACATCAGCAACAGACCATCTCAACCCACGAACAGAATTCCCTAACACACAGCTATCGCTTAAATTTTTAGCGACAGCAATCATATAGTTTCTTTATTTATTCTTATTACTATATATGATTGTAACATAAATATTGCGGGATGTCAAGAGCTGCATCTGTTTTTTTCATTGCTATAATATGACAACAGATGCAAGAGGTCTATTGGAAGAATAACACTGAAATCTTTTTATAACGCTTTGGCTATAAAAGCCTCGCTTACGCACTCTAGAACTGTATAACAAATATGTTGAGCGGTTTGTAAAAATTTATTCACTGCCATTGCAATATTAGAGATAACAGGCTTTACAGTGTATTCATGCATGATTTGGATTATAGATGTATAGCTTTTTGCAGCATAATTTGTAATATCACTGTGACGCATATAATAGATTGCACCAAAAGATGCAATGCTGGCAAACGCAAGGCAATAGGCTGCCATAAAATAAGCCTTCTTCCCACCACCAGTTGCAGCGGTCTTAGGTTTTTTAATCTCTTCTCTAGGCTCAGTCTTAAGCTCTTTTGTAAGCTCTTCTGTAATCTCTTTTGCAATCTCTTCTATAAACTGTTCTGTAAGCTCTCCTGTAAGCTCTCCTGTAAGCTCTCCTGTAAGCTCTCCTGTAATCTCTTCTATAAACTGTTCTGTAAGCTCTCCTGTAAGCTGTTTTGTAAGCACAACCTTAGGCTCAGTCGGACTATTCGGGATTGTCCTTTCCTTGCAAGTGTTCATGGGTTTGTTTTGGTCTTTATTAGCAGGAGTGGACTGTGCCATTCTTAGCAGCTGATTTAACGCTACTGAGTTACTGAGAAAGTTGGAGGTCAATGATCTATGTTCTGTAGTGTATGAGTCAATCATATTTATCCACTCAATCCATTCCATATATTCATTAGTGTGATTCATATCATTGAATATCAACTTGAGAATAAAAGAATGATTGGGATTGGCGCAAATCTTCTTAATGTCATTAGATAATAAATCTATAGCCAAAGCATCTTTTGTTTCATTTGATACTTTTTCAATCAATTTGGAACATAAAGCTTTTGACTGATTATGGTCAGTGAAATCTAGGCATAATTTTATGATACCTGCAATTTCCTGGCCTTCTTGCAAATAAGTATTATCTATAATGTGTATCATAGTATCATAATACTTACCATCACTAAAGGTTGCATAGTGTTGCAGTGCATCAAGACAAGTTAAAGCGTTCTTGTCGATCAAACCTACAATGAGGGGTCGAGAGTTTGTATTGAGTAGCGTTTTGATGCCGGCTTCTTTCAGATGAACGGAATCCAGCTTTTTGATAATAGACTGTGCTATCTGGTTTTGTTGCTCTTGAGAGAATTTCGTATCTGGATAAAATACGTGGTTTATGCATAGAGATGCTAAGTCAGTGATTATGCCATCAAATAATATATTGCCATTATTATCGCTGTCATTAAAGTATTGATTAATAAACGGGGTTTTTACATTATGTGGTGCGTTTTGAAAAAGTAATAACTGTACATCAGCTGAAAAGAGGCATTTGTTTATGATATCAACAGTGATACCGGTAGATTCAATATGGTTTTGTAGGATGTAGAGGATAATTTCAGTATTTTGAGCGGGGTCATTACGATATTTCTCATCGTACAAATAGTATTTTATTGCATCAATAGTCCCGAATGTGGGCATATCCTCAAGAAAGTAATTAAAAATCTCTTCTTGATCTCTTTTGTCTAAGAGGGTTTTGTTCTCATCACTAAGTGGTGATTTATCATATTCTTTTGATAGCATTTTTATTTAATAAGCTGGAATCAGTGATTCAATATTACAGCAAAACAAGTGAAATGTCAAGAATATTGTGTATTTGTGAAATGCTTTGATGATTTTTATCATGTGATTAGTTGTGTGATAGGATGATAATAATGGCTTGATGTTATTGGATTATGCGCTTACAATTGTAGTGGTATAATCTATTTTTGGGCTTTAATTTTAATAAAATGGTGGAGTGAGGCTTGTGCAGACAGATGTTTTATATAATGAAAAAGTGATTAAAATGCACGTAATAGCATCTCTTTTTTGGGGTGTAGTAGGAATGTTTTTTGGCTTGATGATTGCAATACAGCTTGCATATCCAGAATTTGCATTTAACGCACCTTGGTCTACTTTTGGCAGGCTGCGGCCCATACACACAAGTGCTGTGATATTTGCATTTGGAGGAAATGTGTTGATGGCAACATCTTTTTATGTTGTGCAACGAACTTGTGGAGTACGTTTGTTTGGCAGTAATTTATTGCATCAGTTTATTTTTTGGGGGTATCAAACATTCCTGGTGTTAGCTGTGATAGGATATTTATGCGGCATTACTCAAAGCAAGGAGTATGCTGAGCCAGAATGGTATGCAGATCTTTTGTTGCTGATTGTTTGGGTGTGTTATTTTATAGTGTATATATTCACTGTTGTAAGGCGAAATCAGGAGCATATATATGTTGCAAATTGGTTTTATTTGGCGTTTATTGTTGTGGTTGCTGTGTTGCATATTGGCAATTCTCTAGCGATACCTATTTCGATGACAAAGAGTGTGGATGTTTTTTCAGGTGTGCAATCTGCTATGATACAGTGGTGGTACGGTCACAATGCTGTTGGTTTCTTTTTAACGGCTGGGTTTTTAGGGATGGCATATTATTTTATACCAAAACGCGCGCAGAGACCTGTGTATTCATATCGGCTCTCCATACTGCATTTTTGGGGGCTGTTATTTCTTTATATATGGGCAGGTGCTCATCATTTGCACTATACAGCGCTTCCAGATTGGACGCAAACTCTTGGCATGACGATGTCTTTGATGCTTTGGGTGCCATCTTGGGGAGGGATGGTAAATGGCATCATGACGCTTTCTGGTGCATGGTATAAACTAAGGGAGGATCCTGTTTTAAGGTTTTTGGTGATAGCTATTGCATTTTATGGAATGAGTACGTTTGAAGGCCCGATGATGGCTATTAAGGCTGTAAATGCCCTTAGCCACTATACGGAATGGACAATAAGCCATGTGCATTCTGGTGCACTAGGGTGGGTTGCTTTTATCAGTTTTGGAGCATTATATCATTTAATACCAAGATTATGGGGTAAAGAGGAGATGTATTCATTGAAATTAGTGAATGTCCATCTTTGGCTTGGATGTTTAGGGATTTTGCTTTACATTACATCTATGTGGGTTGCTGGTATTATGCAAGGTTTAATGTGGCGCAGCTATGATGAAATGGGGTTTTTGAGATATTCTTTTGTGGAGATTGTGCATGCTTTGCACCCTCTTTATGCAATAAGAGCTTTGGGTGGTATGCTTTACTTGTGTGGCATGTTAGTGATGGTTTATAATACCTTTAAGACCATATGTAGTTGCACAAATCAAAAGAGACTTCTTCGGAAACTCGCTACAGATGAGAAATTTGTAGGAGACTCGGAGCGCAAAACCACAGTGTACTCAAATGTACATGAGGATTTGAGCACCGAATCGACGCACAAATTACCATATGTAGTAGAGTTTCCAAATAAGTCTAATCAATAATGGGGTATTATTACGTATATGAAAGGACATGAAAAAATAGAGAAAAATATATTTATTATGTTGGTATTGATGATAATCGTTTCATCTATTGGTGCGATTGTTGAAATCTTCCCACTTTTTATTAAAGAGGTTTCCATTGAAAAAGTCGAAGGTATGCGCCCGCACACACCACTGGAATTGCTTGGGATGGAGATATATAAAAGGGAGGGCTGTTACACCTGCCATAGTCAGCAGATTAGAGCTTTGCGAGATGAGGTGCAAAGATATGGTCATTATTCTCTGGCTGCAGAAAGTATGTATGATTTTCCATTTTTATGGGGTTCTAAAAGAACTGGTCCAGATTTAGCAAGAGTTGGCGGAAAATATTCAGATGAATGGCATGTAGAGCATCTAAAAGCGCCTAGATCTTTGGTGCCAGAGTCAATTATGCCAAATTATCATTTCATTGCTGATGCGCCACTTGATCTGAATGATCTTACAAGTATGATGAGCGTGCTTAAGATGCTTGGTGTTCCATATAGTGATGATGATTTGAAAAATCCATCAGAAGATATAAAAATTCAACTAGGAATGCTGACGGATTCTGCAAAACTTGATAGTTTTGCCAAAAGATATCCAAAAACCTATATTAGAAAATTTCATGCAAAAAGCAGCGATGTCACAGAAATGGACGCACTTGTTGCATATTTGCAAGCTTTGGGCAATAAGGTGGATTTAAAGACAAATCGCGGTAGGGATTGGTAAGAAAATGGATGTATTTAAGATTTTTATATTATTAACGTTGTTTGGTGCAAGTTTTTTGCTAATTTTTTGGATTTTTAGGCCTGGATCTAAAAAAATTTATCAAGATTGCAGCATGATACCATTCAATAGACTTCTTACGAAACTTCCTACAGATGAGAAATTTGTAGTAGAGTTTCCAAAGAAGTCTAAGAAGCATGATGAGAGGGAATAATGGGTGATCTAAGTAATCATAATAAAGATATTAACAAACCTGGGAAAATAGAGGATGTAAAGACAACTGGCCACCAATGGGATGGTATAGAAGAGTTTGATAATCCAGATCCTAAGTGGCTGAGAATGTTGTTTTATACTATGCTTTTATTTGGCTTAGTATATTGGATTTTATATCCATCATTTCCTTCGCAGCGTCAGGATGGTGTGTTAAACTGGTCGCAATATAAGCAAGTTGAGTTGGACTTAAAGGATGTGCAAAGCTTGCAAGCGAAATATTTGAGTGATTTGAATAAAAAAACCTTTGAAGATATATTAAAAGATCCAAAATTATTGAAATTTGCGATATTAGGCGGAAAATCTGTTTTTCATAACAATTGTTCTATGTGCCATGGTGTTGGGGGAAGGGGGCAGCCTGGGTATCCTAATCTTACAACTGGTAATTGGCTATGGGGCGGCAAACCTGAAGATTTATATGCTACAATTAAGTATGGCATAAGATCACCGCATGATGAAACACGCCAATCTCAAATGGCGGCTTTTGGGAAAGATGGAATTTTAACTAATGATGAGATAGAGATATTAGTTGATATGGTGATAGATATGCATAATGGGATAAAAGAGCATGACAAAAAAGCTGCAGTGCTGTATAAACAGCATTGTGCATCTTGTCATGGGGCAAATGGTGAAGGAAATAGGGAGTTTGGCGCCCCTAGATTTGATGTCCCTATTTGGCTTTATAGCTCTGATAGAGCTATAGTGTATGACGTGATATATAATGGTAGGCAAGGTGTGATGCCTTATTGGGTTGGTCGTCTAGATGACGCCACGATACGGCAGCTGGCAATATATGTGCATCAATTAGGTGGTGGTGAATGAGGTATAGATATGGGTATTAAAAATAAATATGAGCTTGATTTTTTGCTTTCTGCATATGAAAAAATGCTTAATATCAGGCGGTTTGAAGAAAAAGCAGGGCAGCTTTATGGTATGGGTGAGATAGGTGGATTTTGTCATTTATACATAGGGCAAGAAGCTGTGGCAGTGGGTGTGCAAATGGCATTAGAGCCAACTGATGCTGTTATTACTAGTTATAGAGACCATGGTCAGATGCTTGCAGCAGGTTCAGACCCTAAGGTTGTGATGGCTGAGCTTTTAGGCAGAGCTACAGGTTGTTCCAAAGGTAAGGGTGGATCTATGCATATGTTTGATTTAGAGCGTAATTTTTATGGTGGGCATGGGATAGTTGGGGCGCAAGTTCCAATTGGAACTGGCATAGCATTTGCATATAAATATATGGAAAAGAACAACATAAGCGCTGTTTATTTTGGTGATGGTGCAGCTAATCAGGGGCAGGTGTACGAATCTTTTAATATGGCTAAACTTTGGAATTTGCCAGTGTTATATATTATAGAAAATAATTGTTATGCTATGGGCACTTCTGTTGCGAGGTCTTCAGGGCAAGTGGATTTTTCAAAAAGGGGTGTATCGTTTGGTATAGATGGTGTGAAGGTCAATGGAATGGATTTTCTTGAAGTGTTTGAGGCAACATCAGATGCAGTTAATAAGATGAGGCAGGGTGGGGGGCCATTTTTGATGGAAATGGAAACATATCGATATCGTGGGCACTCTATGTCTGATCCTGCAAAATATAGGTCTAAAGAGGAGTTGTCTGAATTTAAGGAGAATAAAGATCCAATAATATCGCTAAAATCATATATTTTGCAAAATTTTGCATATACCGAGGAGGAATTGCAAAGTATTGATAAAAAAGTGCAAAAAGAGATGAGAGATGTTGTTGAATTTGCCCAGCATAGCCCGCTTCCAGAAAGTAGCGAGCTTTTTACAGATGTTTATATTTAATGGTATTTTATGTTGTATAATTCGGATTTATTACAGAATTTTTTAGAAAGAGGTTATATTTACCAATGCACAAATCAAGTAAGTCTTGATGATAATGCTAGGGCAAAATCGATAGCGGGATATATAGGTTTTGACTGTACAGCTAAGTCTTTGCATGTTGGGAGTTTAGTGCAAATTATGATGCTGAGGAAGCTTCAGCAGTATGGGCATAAGCCTATCATTATTATGGGCGGTGGGACCACTAAAATAGGTGACCCTACTGGCAAAGATCAGGCGCGGTTGGTGTTATCTGATGCGCAGATTGCTGAGAATAAAGATGGTATTAAAAAGGTATTTGAGAAGTTTGTACGTTTTGGTGATGGAAAAACTGATGCTGTGATGGTTGACAATGCCCAGTGGCTGGATGAAATAAAATATATAGATTTTTTAAAAAATGTTGGAAAGTATTTTAGCATCAACAGAATGCTTACATTTGATAGTGTAAAGCTTCGTCTGGAAAGGGAGCAATCTTTGAGCTTTTTGGAATTCAATTATATGCTTTTGCAGGCATATGATTTTGTTGAATTGTATGACAGATATGGGTGCATATTGCAGATGGGAGGGTCTGATCAATGGGGCAATATTGTAAGTGGTGTGGAGCTTGGCAGGAAAATGAGGGATGTTGAATTTTATGGATTGACATCAGAGCTTATTACCACAAGCTCTGGAGCAAAAATGGGCAAGAGTGCAAATGGTGCTGTATGGTTGAATGAAGATATGTTAGATACTTATGATTATTGGCAATTTTGGCGCAATACTAGCGATAAAGATGTTGGCAAATTTTTACGTTTATTTACAGAATTAGATATTTCTGAGATAAAAAAGCTGGAATTATTGCAAGGAAGTGAATTAAATGAAGCAAAAATTATTTTGGCTAATGAAGCAACAAGAATGTGTCATAATATTGATGCCGCTACCAATGCTTACAAAACAGCTGTTCAAACCTTTGCAGGTGGTGTTGGTGCCGATCTGCCAGTATATGAAGTCTCTTCAGATGTTATACGTAATGGTTTATCTCTTTATCAAATATTGCACATGAGCGGATTATCTAGCTCATTAAGTGAGGCTAAAAGATTGATAAAGGGTAGGGGGGCGAAAATTAACAATCAGATTATTGAAGATGAATATTGTATTGTTGATGAAAAACTCTTTATTGATGGTGCGTTTAAGCTTTCTTCTGGCCAAAAAAAGCATATAATCATCAAAATTAGATAAATTTGCAATTTCTTGGTATGGAAGCAATATTTAGACCATATGATATTAGAGGTGTTGAAGAAAATGGTTTAAATCAAGAATTTATAGCATCATTTGCGATGGCGTTTTGTGAGACTTTTTCAATTAAATCACTTGTAATAGGCCATGATGCTAGAAAAAAGCATAAAATATTTTATGATGTACTGTATTCTTGCGTTTCTAAGCTTGGTGTGCATGTAGTAAATGTTGGGTTATGTAGCACTGAAGAGGTGTATTTTCATACACTTAGATCTACTGCAGATGCCGGCATCATGCTGACAGCAAGCCACAATCCACTTGAGTATTTAGGTGTGAAAATGGTGAAAAAGTTCTGCATGCCATTAAATAATGAGGAATATATTCTTTTGAAAAATAATACATTAAAATGCTTGTATAGTGAATTATTTTGCAAATTTATCGGCACTAATGTTGTTTATGAAGAAAAATCTCTTTATAGCAACTTTTTGTTGACCACTCTTAATGGTGCATATAGGAATAAAGCAAAGCTCAAAGTTGTTGTAAATTTTTCTAATTCTGCAAATATATTGCTAATACCAGATATTTTTAATGTTATTGGGATAGAATTAATTCCAATAAATGATATCATTGGGTGTTTTAATTATAGTGCGCCTAATCCCACATTAGATGAGGCAATAAGGGATATGTCTGACAAAATATTAACTACTCAGGCTGATTTTGGCATAGCTTTCGATGGAGATGGTGATAGATGTTGTTTTTTTAGCTCAGATGGCAAGATAATTCATGCATGTTATATTGGCGCTCTTATTGCTGATTATTATATTGCAAAATCAGAAGAAACTTTAATTATTCACGATACTAGAGTTGTTTTTGCATTAAATGCCTTTGATCCTAAATATTTCATTAAAAGTAAAGCTGGGCATACTAATATGAAGAGTGCTATGCAAAAGTATAAAGCAGATTATGGTTATGAAAATAGTGGGCATTATTATTTTCAAGAATTAGGCGGGTGTGATAGTGGAATATTAGCATTTCTCAAGGTATATGAAATATTGCAAATGAATGATGGCACATCATTGCATGAGTTGGTCCAAAAATATCAATACGATCATTTTTATAGTGGCGAGATAAATTTTGATCATTATGAATATGATGATATCAAAAATCTTCTTCTCAATGCATTTCCTCACTCTGTTTGCGATGAATATGATGGCTTTACTATAAATGCTTCTTTATGGAGGCTGCATTTAAGAAAGTCAAATACTGAAGATATTATAAGGCTTTATATTGAATCGTGTGAAAAAACTTTGTATGATCAAAAAATTCAAGAAATAAAATCTATTTTATCAGTATCCGGGATCTTTGATCGCCTTTAAGTTGGCTTTGTAGCATATATTCCTCTATCAGCCACTATCACTAATTTATTTATAAAATTAATCATTTGTTAAATTATTTTTTTCATCATGTTTACAAGTAGAGAAATTATCATAATGGTAGATTGTGTATTACAAGATATCTTGGCAAGACAGCCACAGTATAGGCACCTATATTGGACTGAATGCAGTATACTATACCTCATCCCTTTACGATTATGCCAAAGATCATAAAGCAGCCTTTATAAGCTGCGTCTTAGTGACTGCATCTGTTGGTGTGCTGCTTGTATCACTAGCCACGCCAGTTTCACCACTGCTGCACTCATATGCTGCTTGTTACCTCATATCTTCAGCCCTTAAGCTTGGTTCAGGATGGTTACGTCACCAGAAATTGAAGTGCCAAAATGTACATCTCAGAAGGTCATTAGGTTTGCTAGCTTCATTGCTGACAATTTCTGGAAATTTGATTTTCATTTTTTATGCAGGCGCCTTGACCAAAGCAACTGCATTAGATTTTCTAAGTCCTGTGATCTATCATTCAATACAGGAGAGCATCATCAAAATTATATCCGCAACATGCGTAAAAACATTGATATACACACTACTGAATACACAAAATGCATTTGTGCAGGAGTTTTTTATCCAAGATGTAACAAAGCCATTGCCATCTTTAAATGAGTATAAAATATTCTTTATACAAGGGCTATCATTGACAACTATAAAGCACCTCGTGGATATCATAATGCCAAATGACATTACCCAAATCATTGCAGAAAGCTCTCTGATATTTGCTACATCAATTTTTTTTAACAAAGAAGAGATAGTATCAAACACTAAAGATCTCCTCAATAAAGCCAAAGAAATTGGCGTGATACCTCTTGTAAAAAGCATATCACAAGGTCTTTTCTCGCTAGGCATCGCAAGTTTTTTTACCAAATGCGGCTCTATATTAAACAACCCAGCGATAATAAAAAATATGCCATATATTAGCGCAACTATTGGAAGTTTTTTACATTGTGAAATTATAAATGACATAAGTGATAAGGTAATAAAAGGAATGTCGCATATTTTTAGTCATCTTAGCGATATTATACTTGAAATTTGATATATCATATGATATAATGATAATATAATTGATTATATACAGCGATATAAAATGAAAATTCAGCAACAGAAGTCGCTATTGCAACTTTATAGAAATATAACATCTGTTTTTTCATACAATACACTCATTTTTGCATCTAAACTGCCTTTATTTCTTGCATCTACAGCTGTACAAGCTATACGTCATTATCAACTGACTGCAAAGTTAGCAACGAACTTAATATTCAGCGATGCTAGGGGTAGGAAGGCATTTATGCTGAATATGATAAAAGATAAATCTCAGCATGAAGAAATCAAAAAGGCTTATAAAGACTTTCAGCCTATTTTCAAAACCTTTGGTATAGATCTTGAACATTCTTTATTTGATACACTACTATCATTTATCTCCGATATGCCAAGTATCAAGAACCCTGACACTAAGGCTAGTGCTGCTGATATTATACCACTTTTAACCTACATTCGTGATAATCAAAATCAAAACAGTATTCACATATTAAGGAATTTTATCTCGAGCTTAGAATTTCTTGATGGAATAGGCGGATTAGATATAAAAACTGCTTCTTTAATATCAGAATTTTTAAAAGATGAACAAAATGCTGTAGACATAATAAATTTATATATTTCTTATCATAATGAAGAAGATCCAAAAACAAAAATATATCTCAAAGAAAACATGATCTATCAGATTTACTTGCTGGCAGTTACAAACGAAGAATTTTTGAAAGCATGGACTGCTGACAAAGATAATATTATCAGCCTTTTGAAATTACTTTCATTCTCTGATGCTGAGATAGCTTTTATGATGCCAGCAGTGTCTGAGATTCTTGAAAAAGCATGGAGTAATACTGAGCTTTTGAATAATATCCAGGTGTTTTTAGTACCTGATGCAGTTTACAAGAATGCTGATAAAGAAGAGAAAAAAAAATTTTTTGCGCGAAAAATATTAGCTAGAAATCAAATATTAAGTTATATAATTTCAATTGCCATAAATAAGATAGATTTTGATCAAAAGAATAAAGAATGTATTGAAAATATTTTAAAATTCTATTTTGAAAATATTAGAGGGGAAAAAGATTGTAAAATCTCTGCTTTTTTAGCATCTGCAGTTACTTTAAATCCAAATGATACAGGATTGTTACTATTGAATCTCAAAAGTATCCAGGAGCAACAAAAAGTAGGCATCCCACTGATGAAGGCGGTGCTAGAATTTATTAATACGGCCAATATTATGCAATATATTGGTGATATATCAGCATATATATTTACAAATATTATACCATTGGAAGAAGATGTGAGAAGCAATATTATACAAATAGTAACAACACATGAAAATACCAGCCGTCTTTTTGGTATCATTACCCTTCTAAAGAAAGCCTATGCTGGAAATGGTAGTGCAATACAAGAGTTGCATACTAATATAATTGCCTTCCTCAACGTTCTTAAAGAGCAAAACCTTTTAATGCCAGTCATTATTGCTTCTCTAAAATCAGAATACGAGATATCAGATAACACTCTCGCTGCAATCACTAAGATTCTCGATGGTCAAAAAGAATCTGACGTTATATCTCAAATTATTGCATCAGTAATCTCTGGTCGTCAGATATACGTATCAAATATACAACCACTCTTAGCACCGTTCATTCAAATGTTGCAGAAGGATGAACAAATCAGGCGAGAAATTGTAGAATTACTATCAGATATTACCGGTCTCAGCGAAGATACACTGAGTAGTGCAATATCTGCAATTACAGCAGTTCACAATGGTGCGGAATATGTAGCTACTATATCTTATACTGCAACTACTGCACTCAGTAATGCTGCATGCAGACTCTATAGCGGAGCCACTACTGCAGCTTGTGCCATAAATAATGCGGCATCATATTTGAATCCATTCAGATATATCTCTTATGACAACACGGAATCGATGACAAGAGATTAAGAGCTTATAGCCAAGGTTTTATAGCTAAAGCAGTATAAAAAGACTACGCTAATACTTCGTCTTTTCTCGTAAATTTTTACCAATTTTATCATTGAAATATATCAATATTCCTGCTGAAAAATAGTTAAAAATTTACGAGAAAATGC
>JACCDK010889396.1_pt1 | contig 19282 bp, 17 predicted proteins | sample 7445871 | NCBI WGS metagenome assembly JACCDK01 (sample SAMN15323436, study PRJNA562643) | freshwater metagenome | isolation source: river surface water | place: USA:Blue River Watershed | collected 2017-08-15
CATGGGCAGCGATCGCTTGTGCGGCGCGCACATGCCCATTCCCTGCCGATACCGATACCAGCAATAGCCGCCTTTGGTCGTTGCTGGCGTGATGTAGGGGATGCACAGGGCAGAGAAATTCTGACTTCCCCAGTATATGTATCTCCTGACGTTGGATGATGGTGCTCATGCAGGTACCGCGCAGACTTCTGCCTCGATACGCAGAAATTGCGATTGCTCCCAGCGCAGCATGACCTCATGCCAGTCAATCAGACGCAGCTCGCCACTGGCTTCCTCGACCAGCGCAGACAAACTTTCGACCCAGTCACCATCATTGCAGTAGAGGACGCCGTCGATCTCTCTGATTTCGGCCTTGTGTATATGGCCGCAGATGATGCCATCGACGCCTTGCTTCTTGGCTTCTTCAGCTAGCGCAGTTTCGAAGGAGGTGATGTAGCTCACTGCATTTTTTACCTTGAGCTTGAGGTACTGCGACAACGACCAGTAGGGCAGACCTGAGCGTGCGCGCCAGGCATTGTAGTACTGGTTGAATTTAAGGATCATGGTGTAGAGCGAGTCGCCGACATAGGCTAGCCACTTTGCGCAGGCGATCACACCGTCAAATCGGTCGCCATGCAAGACCAGCATGCGTTTGCCATTGGCGCAGGTATGGATCAGTTCATCGCGAATCTTGATGCCACCAAAATCGAGCCCGATGAATTGACGTATTGCTTCATCGTGATTGCCCGGAACGAAAATCACCTTCGTGCCTTTTTTTGCTTTTTTCAATACCAACTGCACGACGTCATTGTGTGTCTGATGCCAGTACCAGCGCCGTTTCAGCTGCCAGCCATCGACGATATCACCCACCAGATACAGCACGTTCGATTCGGTCGCCTTCAGAAACTCCAGTAGGCGACTGGCCTGGCATCCACTCGTACCTAGGTGAACGTCGGAAATCCATATCGTGTTGAAGCGTAAAGGCTTGGGTTTCTTAAGAGAGTTTTTTGATTTTTTTCCTGCGCTCATGAAGTTATCTCTCGCGTTCACGCGCTCTCCGTTTCTTTTAGATAGTGTCTGGCATAGCGGCTGTCGAGTCGTTCCAGTGGCAGCATCATGAACAGGTCTGCACTATGAAAATCCGGATCCCATGCCGGTTCGCCGCCAATCCATGCACCACTGCGCAGATAGCCCTTGATGAGCGGTGGAAGCGTTACTTTGCTGGTGAGCGCATCATCATGCAAAGGGAAGGGCAGTCGAGGTGTGACCCGGTATTCAGGTGGCGAAAGGTGTTCGTCTGAGAGTTGTCTGTAAATACTGTTGATCGTGTTGCCGCCATCGGCCAGGCTGACACTCGCGCAGCCGATCAGATAATCTGCTTTTTCCCTGCGCATGCAGGCGGCCAGACCCGCCCAGAGCATCATGATTACGCCACCGCTGCGATAGTCAGGATGAATGCAGGCACGGCCGGCTTCGAGAATGCGTGGGCGTAGATGTGCCAGCCGACCCAGATCAAATTCGTTTTCGGAGTAAAAGTTGCGGGTATGTTGAAGACCGCGCTGCCCCAGCACGCGGTAGGTGCCGACGACCTTCAGGGTGTGGGTATCACGGACGATCAGATGATCACAATATTCGTCGAACTCGTCTTTTTCGAGTCCTTCGTGATTTTGCAGAGTCTCGAGCCCCATGGCCTCGACAAAGACTTTGTAGCGCAAGCGCTGAACTTCGCGAACTTCCTCTGGTGTGCTGGCCAGACTCAGTGAGAGCTTGGGAAAGTTCGGGGTTGAATCCGTACCGACGGTCATCAGTCGCATCGTTCTTCCTCCTTGTTGTAATACAAGAAGCGTAACGACTGATTAATGCAACATAATGACCGTTAGATTGCAGTTCGATGACAAGCGACATCGTTATACGAGATCAGCACCGATGAGCCCACCATCTTTGCGTGTGATGACAATGGTGGCCGATCGTGGCCGTGCCTTGTCACCGTCAGGCCAGTGACTCAGATAACTCGCGGGATCAGCAATGTTGAATTCCTTACCGTTGGTGGTTTCTCCCGGATGCTGAACGTTGATGAACAGTGCTCGTCCGTCAGGTGATTCGGCCAGGCCAGTGATTTCGCAATCGACAGGCCCCACCAGGAAACGACGTAATGAAGACGCCTCCGCCGCTTTGCCGATATGCGTCGTCATGGGACGTTCTTTGTCTTCTTCGCGGCTGACAATGGTACGTGTGTCACCGTCACCGACTTTGCCGGGTAGTGCAGCCAGCAGCATGCAGTTGCTGGCATCGCGGTACGCATGATCATCTGTCTCTATCCAGAGCAAACCGCTACGTGCAAACCACAGCCCATCCGGGCTGGAGAAGTCATTGTCGGCGGTCAGTGCGGATAGATTAATATTTTGTGGATCTGCGCTCGAGCGAGCAGCAAACAGAAAAACATCCCACTGAAATTTTATCGCACCTACCCGACCATCTTGTTCGGCCCAGCGAATGATGTGGCCATTGACGTTGCCCTTGCCATTCCCTTTGCCTTTGCTTTTACCGGAATCGCCCGCATGTGTGTCGTTGTAGACGCGCGGATTCGCTGCATCGATTTTCTCTAGCGCGCGCGAAGGATTGTAGGTCAGGGTCATGTAGACCTCGCCGTTTTTGGGATTGACCGCACCCCATTCAGGCCTGTCCATCCGCGTGGCACCTGCGGCATCGGCGGCCAGGCGCGCATGAATCAGCACATCTGACTGATCACTGAAGGCATAGTTGGCGTAACTAGCGTCGATGTTATTCAGGCCAAATTTCAACTCCAACCACTCGCCTGTACCGTCGGCATTGAAACGTGCGGCGTAGAGTTTGCCCTCATTCAGGTACTTGTCGCCGGCGGCCATTCCACGATTGGCATCACTGGGATCCCACACGGCAGTCGAGACGTATTTGTAAATGTATTCATTGCGCGCATCGCAGCCCATGTACCAGACCAGAGGTTGTCCTGGAGTGACCGGGCCGGGCCATGCGCCCTCATGAGCGAAACGACCTAAGGCGGTGCGTTTTTTAGGGCTGGTGTCGCGTGCAAAAGGATCGATTTCGACGACCCAGCCAAAGGTATTGGCGACATTGCGGAAATCATCGCTGCCATTGGTCGAGGTACCCGTGACAGCGGCGTGCCATCGCCCGAATCGATGGTCTGCCGTGTCGGGTTGCACACTCGCCCACAAATGCTTGCCTTTGCCCTCGATTCCATACCGACGCAGAGCGGCCAGTTCTTTGGGGCTGCGTTTCCCATTGTCGGATTCGCCGCGCTTGAAAAATCCTGCCCAGTTTTCCTCGCAGGTGAGGTAGGTACCCCAGGGCGTGTGACCATTCGCGCAATTGGCAATCGTGCCACGGGTGCGGGTGCCAGTAATGGAGTACCTCGTGATCAGTTGCGGACTGCGCGCTGCCGGGCCGGTGAGCTCCATGTCAGTGAAAGGTGTGATGCGGCGATTCAGTGGCGAATCCTGTTGTGTGACGTAACTGCCCTTATGTCGGCGCACTTCGACAATCGACACGCCATGAGCCAACATCTCTTTCATGACCTCGTCTTCTGACATGCGCTTGCCATCGACAACGGTGTCTCCCTGTGCATGTAGAAACGCGGTCGTGACCGCTTCATGGTTAATGCAGAGCAGACCACGCTCTGAATGCTGCGCATCCCAGCGCGCAGATTTATCCATGCCGAAGAAGTGCATGCCATCGTGATGATCACCCGCGCGGCGGGTAAAGCTGGCGGCTTCATCACTCCCATCGTTGGCATAAGCCGGCACATCGGCTGTCAGCGGATCGCCGGTGGCTAGCAGCACCTGCCATTGATAGCCATTGGCGATCGTGATTTTGTCGTCAATACTTTTGGGTATCGCCTGAAAATTAAGCTTCAGTGCGCGTACAGCTGCTTGTACATCGCCGCTGGTTGACAGGCTAAGGCTGCCACCCAGATACGTCGTGGCCGCTGTAGCCAGGCCGCCCTTGAGCAAGCTGCGGCGGGACAGACGGGCAGTGAGTACGCTGTCGAAGTCGGGTGATGCCGCAGTATTATCGGCGACGATTGAAGCAGTGGACGAAAGATCACGCACTTGATAACTCCCGAAGTAAACGCCAATTTTTACGATTGGATCACAAATCCGTGAATTTAAGATGACAAGCGTGTGTCAAGCGCTTGTCACCATCATTAAATATTTACTCACTAAGCTCCCGCCAAAAAACAGTGTTCCCGGTACGGAGCGGGGCTCCCCGCGGGTCGTCGTATTGATTTGAGGAGTGAGAGTTTTTCCTATGGATACCAGAGCGATGTTCACAGATCTTCTGCAGTATCAGCCTATGGGTCACGCCGATTGGCTGGCGCCGTACCTCGCCGAATGCGAAAGCTTGTGGTATCGAGAAAATTTGCCACAACATACAGTGCTGTTGCTGGTGGCCGGATCGGACTACGCCGGTAACCTGGTTCTGTCGCAGCTTAGATCGCAACAGGCTTTGTCGATCGTATCGATGGATTGCAATGTAACGCTGACCTATGCTGATCGCGGTGTTGTGCAAGCCAGTATCGATTTCATCTATGACTCTCTTAGTCTGGAATTTACACCCCCCGAGATTCAGCGGCTTGCAACAGCAACGCACCCAGTGCTGGTCTTTGCTGACACTGAGGTATTTTTACTTGATGGTATCCAGAACTTTCCTGCATTTTTATAAGCGAACGATAGAGGCTATGTCGTGCGATTGATGTTTACTGCCAGGTTATGCATCTGCGTCTGTGCGCTGTTACTGTATTTTCCGGTAATGGTGATGGCGGGAGTGCCCGAGGTCAGCATAGGACGCTTCGAAACCGATCTGACAGGTTTGCCACACCCATGGCAAATGATTCAGCTTGAAAAAAATGTATCCCCGACGCAGTACCGTACTTTGTACTGGGATGGTGTGCATGCGGTTGAATCACAGGCCAACCGAAGCATGGCCTTGCTGGGCCGAAAAGTGGACGTTGACCTGACGGCGACGCCTGTTTTGTGCTGGCGCTGGCGCACAGAAGATGTCTTGAAACAAGCGGATATGAAACGTCGTCAGGGCGATGATTATGCGGCACGCGTCTACATTGCGTTCGCTTTACCTTCGACGGCGCTGAGTTTTACGGATAAGGCTGCACTGTCGGTCGCTCGTGCGATTTTCGGTGATCGTGTGCCAGACGCGGCGATCAATTATGTGTGGGATAACCGGCACTCTGTTGATACCCGCTTGCCGAATGCCTATACCGATCGTGCACAGATGATTGTGCGTCGGACGGGTAGCACCGACATTGGCCGTTGGGTGACCGAGCGTGTCGATGTCAGAGACGATGTGATTCGCGCTTTTGGCAGTGACAAAGCAAAGCCGATCCTGGTGGCGATTGCCTCTGATACCGACAACACGGGTGAGAAAGTACGTGCCGGGTTTGCAGATCTGCATTTCGTTGGGAAGAACGACGCCTGCAATTTCTGAAATTCGAGTGCGGGCGTCAGATGAATCGGCATTGATGCATTGGTGACGCAATAAATCACTGCGCTCAACTCATACCAAGGGCCGCACCAGAAAATCGATACCAATTTCTTCCCAATTGGCTTGCTCTTTGCCCAGCCAGTACGCCAGCGTCGGGTGAGTCGAGAGGGTGCCCTTGGGGAGTTCAAGATCAATGCGCTGACGCATGCGCAGCTTGATGTCTTGTTCGGCGGGGTTGATGCGCGCATGCATGAAGATAATGCCCAGTCTCAGGGCCAGAACAGCCTTGGCCAGATTGGGGTCGGCAATCGTCTCGCCGACTTTGCGCAGATTGCCTTTCTGGGCCAGCACCAGCGTGCTGAGCACTTCTTGTTCATGTTGCGTGAATCCCGGTAGATCGGCATGCAGCGCAAGATAGGCGCCGTGCTTATGGAAACCCGTGTGGGATACCACCATGCCCACCTCGTGAATCTGAGCGGCCCAACTGACCATGCGGGTGAGTTCTTCGTCTTCAGGATTGAGCTGCGCATACAGCGTTCGCGCATTGGACTTGGCAGCTGCTGCACGCTGCTCGTCTACGCCGTGTCGGCGCAGGAAACGCTTGATCGATTCTCGGCGTCTGTCCTTGCTGCGTGACCGCAGATGCAGGTCCCACAGAACACCCATGCGCAAACCAGCCTCAATAGGCCACAACTGTTTGAGACCAAGTTCTTCAGACAGGCCGATCAGCACCGGCAGGCCACCCAGAATCACACTGATCCGCTCAGGCTTGACGCCGACCAAATCTATGCTGTCCTGACGCCCGCAGGCAATCAGCCAGTCCTTGAGCGCGCGCAGGTTTCTGAGTGACAGTGTGTAATCCCCGATGGCGTTTTTTTCGATCACGTCCGCAATTGTGCGCATGGTGCCGGAGGAGCCATAGGCGACATTCCAGAGTCGGGGATGGAAGGGCTTCATTCCATCTTCAAAAACGCTTCGTGCCTTTAGAATCGCAGACTCGAAGGCCTGCTCGGTAATTTTTTGCCCACCAAAAAACCGCGAAGCGGTGGAGACGGTGCCGATACCGAAAGATTCAACTTCTTCGATTTCGCTGCCCTGCCCAAGAACCAGCTCGGTCGAGCCGCCACCAATGTCAATCACCAGCCGGCGCTCTGATGCGTCGTCCAGCGCGCAGGCCACGCCCATGTAGATCAGGCGGCCTTCTTCTTCGCCGGAGATGACTTCGATCGGGTAGCCGATGGCCTTTTCGGCGATTTGCAGGAAAGTGCGGGCATTGCGGGCGATGCGCACGGTATTGGTGGCGACCACGCGTACGCGAGTCAGCGGAGTGGCCTGGAGGATTTCGGAAAAGCGGGAGAGGCAGGCCACGGCTGATTGCATCGCCGATACCGTCAGATTGCCCCGTTCATCCAGCCCGGCGCCGAGCCTGACCGGCTCGCGCGCGCTATTGACGATGCGGATTTGCTCACCGTCAAAGGTGCCGATGTGGAGTCTGAAGCTGTTCGACCCTAGGTCGATCGCAGCCAGCATATCTTCCAATCCCCTCAGTTAACTTTACAAAACCTGTAATGGTGAGCGCCGAATATGACCCTTTGATGACAGGCTTGCCTTCCAAGAGTTTTACCGCCAGCGGCAATGTTGTTTTTTGGCACTAGGGTGATTATCGGCCAGTTTGCACTGTCCTGTCATCAAGTTGAAAAAATTGCTGGAAATAATCACGCCCAGTAATTGAAGTCTGTGGCGCGGTCCGGCTGCGTCTGATGCTTGATTGCGTTTGTCTAATTAATGGAGAAATTGAATGAACAATACCCCCACCGGTCTGATTGCTGCCAAACGTCTGGCCGTCGCTGTCGCCGCGGTCTGCGCCACTTTGGCGGCACCGGCCTTTGCTAACGATGATGCCAAAAATCTGCTCGACCTTATGCTGAAGAAGGGTGTTATTTCTCAGCAGGATTATGATCAGTTCATGAAAGATACTGCGGATGCGGCTGAGAACAAGCAGTTTAAAGAGAAGCGCATCAATGATGATGTCACCAAGTCGGTGAAATTCATGCAGAAACGCGATAAGGATGGTTCGGTCAAGGAAAGTGGCTTTGGACTCGTCTCAGCTGATGGTCAGCACAGTGTCAATCTCACGGGCCGTCTGCACTTCGATTCCCGCTTTAACAGTCACGATTTTGGTACATCCGCTGATCGCGATACGGCATCGATGGGTAACAACTTTGAAGTTCGCCGCGCTCGTATTGGATTGAACGGCACGGTGTTCAAAGACATTGCCTATGAGTTTGTGACGAATGCAGTGGGTTCCGACGCCAACCTGATCGATACTGCATGGGCGAACTACGGATTCAATAGCAGCGCTCAAATCCGCGTCGGTCGTTTCAAGCAGCCGTTCTCTTTGGAAGAGCAAACCAGCTCGAATAACATCGACTTCATGGAGCGATCCTATGTCAATCAGATGACTCCAGGAAAAAAGCTGGGCATCATGATTCATGGCGCGCCTTTACCCGCTATGACATACGGTCTTGCAGCGTACCAAAATGGATTCAATCAGCTTACCAACCAACAGGATAACGGCTCCGAGGTTGCAGGCCGGTTGACCTATAATTTTGGTTCCATGCTCGACGCTGATTCGGTCCTTCACCTTGGTGCGGCGGGAACCTCGGGCAAGTATGAGGTTTTGGCAACTTCGTCAGGAAATACTGCCAGTGCCGCTTCGACGACCACGCGCGCCACTATCATAAGCTTCCGCTCGGAAAACCGCGGCCTCGCGAATATTTACCGTGCTCAGTTGGGGTCGACACTTCTGAGTTCCGCAGCTTACAGCGGCACCTCGGACGAGCCTATGGTAGTTGACAAGAGAATGGGTGGTCTTGAGGGTGCGTATTCGACTGGGCCATTCAAGGTTCAAGGTGAATATGTAAAAACCAATTTCGATGCATCTACTTCGGTCGCCTCTGGCAGCGGGAGCGTTAATGCTTACTATACCGAGGTACTGTACAACCTTACCGGTGAATCATGGGCGTCGGCCTACAAGAGCGGTGCGTTTGGCGGCATCAAACCAAACTCGAACTACACCACCAGTGGCGGAACAGGTGCCTGGCAGGTTGGTGTTCGCTACTCGAAATTTGATGCTACTGCTTTGTCGACGACTGGTACGAATGATCGTGAGCAGAACTCCGACAAGGCCACAACGGTAACGGTCGGTTTGAACTGGTTCCTGAATCCGAATGCACGAGTCATGCTGAACTACTCGGTTACCAGATTCAATACTGCGGTTACGCCTTTGGATGTTTCTGCTGCTACCGCTGGTGATTCAGAACGAATCCTGTCTGTTCGTACTCAGCTGAATTTCTAATTCGGTTCGTGTTCATTAAAGCGCCCTCTTGCGGGGCGCTTTTTTCATTACTGAGATGACGCTATCCTACTAGAATGAAAGATCGTCTGATTCAGGAACTTCGCATCGATCCGGCCGGCCTCGTCTGGGCGTATCGTTTGCGCACCGGTTTTGCTGCTGAGTCTTTGAGTGTGACTCAGTTGCATCAGATCTTTTTAGAAAATAAAGCTGGCACCTCAGATGCGCCGTTATGGCTGCATTTTAATCTTAGTCAGGCTTCAACTGAAAAATGGCTGCGCGAGCATACGCCGCTGCCACCTGAGTTTTACGAGGTATTGCAGCAGGGTTCTCGTTCTACCCGAATTGAGCTGGTTGATGAAGCGCTAATCGCCGTGGTGAATGATGTTTTGCACGGTTTTTCTTTTGATCCCTCCGAGACATCGACGTTGTGGATGTATGTCACGGCAACGCTGGTCATTAGCGCGCGTCGAAAACCATTAAAATCGGTAGATCGTTTGCGTCACGCGCTTCAAAACGGCGCGCAAGTTCAGACGACGGTCGAACTGCTGAATCACCTCCTGCGTGATCAGGCCGATGTGCTGATCGGCATTCTGCGTGAATCGGTGAAACGTACCGACAAAATTGAGGATGATTTACTCGCCGGCAGACTGGACGCAAAGCGAAGTAATCTTGGTAATTTGCGCCGCGTGCTGGTGCGCCTGCAGCGCCTGATGGCGCCCGAGCCAGCTGCGCTGTTTCGATTGCTACAGCGCCCACCCCACTGGATTGATGAGCTTGATTTGCAGGATCTTCGGCAATCCAGTGAGGAGTTTTCTGCTGTCCTGGTCGACATGGCTTCTCTTCAGGAACGTATCAAGCTCTTGCAGGAAGAAATCGCAGCCATGGTGAATGAGCGTAACAGCCGCAGTCTGTACACACTGACGGTGTTTACCGTGATGGCGCTGCCCATCAACATGATTGCGGGTTTGTTTGGCATGAATGTGGCAGGTATCCCGCTGGCCGATCATGCGCATGGGTTCTGGATGGTTGTGAGCCTCGTGGCTTGCGTGACGGGGATTGCGTTTTGGGCCTTGACGCGGCGGCGACGTGATCGCTGATCAATATCTGAATACAACTGAAACCACATCCAACTCCACATTGAACGAGAATCTTGTTCGACAAGTCCATGTCAAGCAGATAGCGACGCGTTCGTGTAGCTTGCTGTGCCCTTTGCACCTGATGCCAATGCCTACAGCAACGTCATGAATCGCTTTCAAATCTAAGGGCTCACAGGTTCCCGATAAGTCCGGCCTATATACCCCTGCGGCGTGCAGGCGCCCTCCGAAAGGTTGGGCCGTTTAAAATAGGGTAATGTTTAAGTTCAGCAAATCATTCCCGCTCACGCAATCAGTATTGCCACTGATCGCGGCCCTCATACTCTCCGCGTGTCAGACACTGCCTCAGCCGCCGGTGGTATTGCCCACGGTACCTGATGCACCTTCGGAGGCAAGCGACCGTCCAGCCACGCCGCCTGTCGCTGAATCCGTTCCGCGCACTATCAAAATCGCACTGGTCTTGGGTGGCGGTGCTGCGCGAGGTTTTGCGCATGTGGGCGTGATCAAGGCCTTGGAAGCACAAGGTATTTTTCCCGACATCGTGGTGGGTACGAGTGCAGGCAGTCTGGTCGGAGCGCTGTACGCGGCTGGCAATAACGGTTTCGCCTTGCAAAAGCTGGCGATGGAAATGGATGAGGCGGCGATTTCCGATTGGGCAGTGCCCTTGTTTTCGCAAAGCTCGGGCGTACTCAAAGGTGAGGCCGTGCAGCTCTATGTGAATCGCGCGGTCAATAATCAGCCAATAGAAAAACTCAAAATCAGCTTTGGTGCAGTCGCAACGGACTTGCACACGGGGCAGGCAATTTTGTTCAGACGAGGTAATACGGGCTCAGCGGTACGGGCTTCATCAGCGGTGCCGGGTGTTTTTCAGCCGGTGCGTATCGGTAATAAGCAGTATGTGGACGGTGGTCTGGTGTCTCCGGTACCGGTGAGCTTCGCTCGCAAGATGGGCGCGGAGTTTGTGATTGCGGTGAATATCTCCGTACAGCCGGAAGCGCAGCCTGCCTCGGGTACGCTGGAGGTTTTATTGCAAACCTTTGCGATTATGGGGCAGAGCTTGAATCAGTATGAGTTGCGGGATGCGGATGTGGTGATACGACCGGAGCTTGCGACCATGAAGGGGAATGATTTTCAGCAGCGGAATGTAGCGATCATGGCGGGTGAACGCGCAGCGACGGCGGTGATGGGGGAAATTAAACAGCGGTTGAAGGCTAAACGGGAGCGGCCTTGAGTGCCTTGCATGTATCGTTAAGATATTGAATCTCAACGAGGTGCAGGTTCGTTTTCCAATACCCGGCGCGCCCCATTGAAACGCGTCTTCCAGTAATTCATATCCATATTCTCGACACGAACGTTGCGTCCGGCGGAAGGGGCGTGAACGAACTCGTTGTTGCCGAGGTAAATCCCGACATGGGAGAACGCCCGATTGAGCGTGTTGAAAAAAACCAGATCACCCGGTTGCAAATCTTGTTTGTCGACGGGCTGGCCGCGGCGGCTCATTTCATTGGAAGTGCGTGGCAGGTCGGTGCCGCCGGCTTCCCTGAAAACATAACGAACCAAGCCGCTGCAATCCAGACCCTGTTCAGGTGAATTGCCGCCATAGCGATACCGTATGCCGACCAGCGATAGCGCTTCAATGGCAATTTGGGTAGCGCGGTCGGTGAAGCTGCTGATTTTTTCGAGTACGGTGGTTTGCTCTTGTTCAGGTTCTGCGCTGGCGGGCCGTGGAGATACCAATACAGCCGCAATCAATACGATTGCAAGGCTGTTGCGCAAAACGTGTCTGAATTGGCAGTTCCAGCTTGTCAAAGTAACCTCGGGGCAAATAAGCAGGCGGACTTTAAGCGATGGATCCGTACTTGTCAAAAGTTGGACGGATTTGTCAGCATTTTCCTAGATTTTTTGTCATATTCGCCAAATAAACTTGTCGTACAATCCAGCCTTTCCAAAATCGAAGGGAAGTAGCAACATGCGCTCAAAACAGGCACTGACGCTCGAAGACGTCAAAAAAATCGCCGCCGCCGCCGAGAAAGAAGCTCTGACTCACAAGTGGGCAGTCACGATTGCGATCGTGGATGACGGTGGCAATCTCTTGTGGTTGCAGCGTCTTGATGGTGCAGCACCTGTATCGGCATCGATCGCTCCATCGAAGGCGCGTACCGCTGCGCTGGGCGTTCGCGAGACCAAGATTTACGAAGACATCATCAACAATGGCCGTTATTCCTTCCTGTCAGCGCCGAATATTGATGGCCTGCTTGAGGGCGGCGTGCCCATTCTGGTGGCTGGCGACTGCGTAGGCGCAGTCGGCGTTTCTGGCGTGAAATCCAATGAAGATGCCCAGATCGCCAAAGCAGGAATCGCCGCACTGGGCTTGTAAGCAGGTACTTCGCCGAAATACCGCACGGCGGGCTGAGGTTGCCCGGGGATAGCGCTTCACGCTATAATCGCAAGGTTTAACCAAATCAGCCCGCCGCCCGCGTAAAACTACCGATAACCACCAGCTTCGCCCGATATTCGCACGTCCGTACGCGGCTTGCGGATGCGAAAGGTGAGGCCGGATTCCGTTGTGGCGGCACAAAACAGGAGTTTCTCTTGCCGCCATTTTTAACGGCTAACGCGCAGCCGGCCTTCCTAGCACTCGCGGATGGCACGGTATTTCAAGGATTGTCCATTGGCGCTGCTGGCCACACCAGCGGAGAAGTGGTTTTCAATACGGCAATGACGGGTTATCAGGAAATTCTGACCGACCCCAGTTACAGCCGTCAGATCGTTACCCTGACCTACCCCCATATTGGCAATACCGGCGTCAATCCCGAAGATGTCGAGTCCGACCGTATCCACGCTGCGGGTCTGGTGATCCGAGATTTGCCTCTGATGGTGTCGAACTTTCGCGCTACGCAGAGCCTGTCCGACTATCTGAAATCCCAAAACATCGTTGCGATTGCTGGCATAGACACCCGCAAGCTCACGCGAATATTGCGAGAAAAAGGCGCGCAGAGTGGCGCTATCGTCGCCGGCCCCAAGGCATCTGCCAATGCGGCACTCGATCACGCGCGGGGTTTCCCCGGACTGTCCGGTATGGATCTGGCCAAAGTCGTCTCGACGACCAAGTCGTATGCATGGACGCAGACCGAATGGCAGCTCGGGCAGGGTTATGGCACGCTCGACAAGCCAAAATTCCATGTTGTCGCATTCGATTACGGTGTGAAGTACAACATCCTGCGCATGTTGGCTTCACGCGGTTGCAAAGTCACCGTGCTGCCCGCGCAATCAACGGCGGCCGACGCAATGGCGCTCAAGCCTGACGGTATTTTTCTGTCAAACGGCCCTGGTGATCCGCAACCATGTGACTACGCGATTGCTGCGTCGCGTGAACTGATCGAAGCAGGGCTGCCTACCTTTGGTATTTGCCTCGGCCATCAGATCATGGCTTTGGCTAGCGGTGCAAAAACGCTGAAGATGAAATTCGGTCATCACGGTGCCAATCACCCGGTGCAAGATCTCGACACCAAACAAGTGATGATCACTTCGCAGAATCATGGTTTTGCGGTGGATCCCGACACGCTGCCTTCCAATTGCCGTGTGACGCATATCTCTTTGTTTGACGGATCGCTGCAGGGCTTCGAGCGTACCGATCGTCCTGCATTCTGTTTTCAGGGACATCCCGAGGCATCACCCGGTCCGCATGACATCGCCCCCTTGTTCGACCGCTTCGTGGCGATGATGGAGAAACACAACAATGGCTAAGCGTACCGATATCAAAAGCATTCTCATCATCGGTGCCGGACCGATCATCATCGGTCAGGCCTGTGAATTCGATTATTCCGGCGCACAGGCTTGCAAGGCTTTGCGCGAGGAAGGTTACAAAGTCATTCTGGTCAACAGCAATCCGGCCACCATCATGACTGACCCCGAGATGGCCGATGTCACTTACATCGAACCCATCACTTGGCAAGTCGTTGAGCGCATCATCGACAAAGAACGTCCGGATGCGATCCTGCCCACGATGGGCGGACAGACAGCACTGAATTGCGCGCTGGATCTGTGGCGTAACGGCGTACTCGATAAATACAAGTGCGAGCTGATCGGCGCTACGCCCGAAGCCATCGACAAAGCCGAAGATCGTTCCAAGTTCAAGGACGCGATGACCAAAATCGGTCTGGGTTCTGCGCGTTCCGGCATCGCTCATTCGATGGAAGAAGCCTGGACAGTCCAGAAAGATGTCGGTTTCCCTACTATTATTCGTCCATCATTCACCATGGGCGGCTCGGGTGGCGGTATTGCCTACAACGCAGAAGAATTCGAAGCGATTTGCAAACGCGGTCTGGAAGCCTCGCCGACCAATGAGTTGTTGATCGAAGAATCGCTGCTCGGATGGAAAGAATATGAAATGGAAGTCGTTCGCGACAAGAACGACAACTGCATCATCGTCTGCTCTATCGAAAATCTGGACCCCATGGGTGTGCATACCGGTGACTCGATCACCGTCGCGCCAGCGCAAACGCTGACTGACAAGGAATACCAGATCATGCGTAATGCATCGCTGGCGGTGCTGCGTGAAATTGGTGTTGATACTGGTGGTTCGAATGTGCAGTTTTCCGTCAATCCCAAAGATGGTCGGATGATTGTGATTGAAATGAATCCGCGTGTCTCGCGCTCTTCTGCGCTGGCGTCCAAGGCAACGGGTTTCCCGATTGCGAAAGTCGCGGCCAAGCTTGCCGTTGGCTTTACGCTTGATGAGTTGCGTAACGAAATCACCGGTGGTGCCACGCCGGCATCGTTCGAACCTTCGATCGACTATGTGGTCACCAAAATTCCCCGCTTCGCATTCGAAAAATTCCCCACAGCGGACAGTCACCTGACCACGCAAATGAAATCGGTGGGTGAAGTGATGGCAATTGGTCGCACCTTCCAGGAGTCCTTCCAAAAAGCGCTGCGCGGTCTCGAAGTCGGTGTTGATGGCATGAACGAAAAAACCACCGACCGCGAAGTCATCGAAGAAGAACTGGGCGAGCCAGGGCCGGAGCGCATCTGGTACGTAGGTGATGCATTTGCACAGGGTTTTACTCTGGAAGAAGTGCATCAGCTGACATCGATTGATCCCTGGTTTCTTGCGCAGATCAAGGAAATCGTTGATATCGAATTGTGGCTGGAAAAACAGACGATCAAAGTCCTGGACAAAGACACGCTGCTGGCACTCAAGCGCAAAGGCTTCTCCGATCGCCGTATGGCCAAGCTGCTCAAAACCGAAGATCGCGAGATTCGCAAGCTGCGTCGCATGATGAATGTGCGCCCTGTCTACAAGCGCGTCGATACCTGTGCCGGTGAATTTGCAACCGGTACGGCTTATATGTATTCAACCTATGAGGAAGAATGCGAATCTCGACCTACTGACCGTAAAAAAATCATGGTGTTGGGTGGCGGACCCAACCGTATCGGGCAGGGCATAGAATTCGATTACTGCTGTGTGCATGCGGCGTTTGCGATGCGCGAAGATGGCTACGAAACCATCATGGTCAACTGCAATCCGGAGACGGTATCTACCGATTACGACACCTCGGATCGCTTGTACTTCGAACCACTGACCTTGGAAGATGTGCTCGAGATCGTGGACAAAGAAAAGCCCGTGGGCGTTATCGTGCAATACGGCGGTCAGACACCCCTGAAGCTTGCGCTGGATCTGGAAGCGAATGGTGTACCGATTATTGGTACCTCGCCCGACATGATTGATGCTGCCGAAGACCGTGAGCGTTTCCAGAAACTGCTGAACGAACTGGGTTTGCGTCAACCACCTAATCGCACTGCGCGCACTGAAGAAGAAGCACTGAAGCTCGCGCAAGAAATCGGCTACCCACTGGTGGTGCGACCTTCGTATGTGCTGGGTGGTCGCGCGATGGAGATCGTTCATGAGCAGCGTGATCTGGAGCGCTATATGCGCGAGGCAGTGAAGGTGTCGAACGATTCTCCTGTCCTGCTGGATCGCTTCCTCAATGATGCTATCGAGGTGGATGTTGACTGTTTGTCGGACGGTGTGCGCACCTTCATTGGCGGCGTGATGGAGCATATCGAACAGGCGGGCGTGCACTCCGGTGATTCGGCGTGCTCATTGCCGCCGTACTCACTTTCTAAAGCCACGGTCGATGAAATCAAGCACCAGACTGCATTGATGGCCAAAGGCCTCAATGTCGTCGGCCTGATGAATGTGCAGTTCGCGGTTCAGCAGCAGGAAATAGAAGGCGTATTGAAGGATGTGGTGTTTGTTCTGGAAGTAAATCCGCGTGCATCGCGCACGGTGCCGTATGTGTCCAAGGCCACTGGTCTGCAGTTGGCCAAGATCGCAGCACGCTGCATGGTAGGTCAGACCTTGGACAGCCAGGGTATCAAGGCGGAAGTTCATCCACCGTATTTCAGTGTTAAAGAGGCTGTCTTTCCCTTCGTGAAATTCCCCGGCGTAGATACAATTTTGGGTCCGGAAATGAAATCTACGGGTGAAGTGATGGGTGTGGGCCGTACTTTTGGCGAAGCCTTTGTCAAATCGCAGCTGGGTGCCAGTGTGCGTTTGCCCGAATCTGGCAAGGTATTTTTGTCAGTGAAAAATAGTGACAAGCCACGCGCTGTCGAGATTGCCAGAGATTTGGTTGGTATTGGATTTTCGGTCGTAGCAACCAAGGGAACGGCTGCGGCGATTGCCGCGGCGGGCGTACCGGTCACAACGGTCAATAAGGTCGCCGAAGGGCGTCCACACATCGTCGACATGATCAAGAATAATGAGATTGCCTTGGTCATCAATACCGTGGAAGAAAAGCGAACCGCGATCAATGACTCGCGCACCATACGCACTTCTGCACTGGCCGCGCGCGTAACCACTTACACCACGATTGCCGGTGCGGAGGCGGCGGTTCAGGGCATGGCGCATCTTCGCGAGCTACATGTGTATGATTTGCAAAGCATGCACGCATCGCTACAGTAAATTGGTTTACACTTGATCGATCACAGAGGCTGCGTAGCGACGCAGCCTCTGTGCTTTTATATTTACCTAACGAATACTATGAGCTCAGTCCCGATTACCGTTCACGGCGCACAACTGCTTAAGGAGGAACTTCATCGACTCAAGCATGTCGAGCGCCCTGCCGTCATTAACGCTATTTCCGAGGCTCGTGCCCAGGGCGATCTGTCCGAGAATGCTGAATATGATGCAGCGAAGGAGCGCCAAAGCTTCATCGAAGGTCGTATTGCCGATCTCGAAGGGAAACTCTCCGCAGCGCAGATCATTGATCCGAAGTTGCTTGATGCAGAGGGACGCGTGGTCTTTGCGTCCACTGTCACGCTGGAGGATCTCGATAGCGGTGACAAGGTGACTTACCAGATTGTCGGTGAAGATGAAGCAGACCTGAAACAGATGAAGATCTCAATCAGTTCCCCGATTGCGCGCGCCCTGATAGGCAAGTACGCCGGTGACGAGGTCGATGTGCAGGCGCCGGGTGGGGTACGCAGCTACGAAGTGCTTGAGGTTCGCTATATCTGATGCTGGCGAGAGTGTCGTCCCATCTTCGAACACTGCTCGTTACACTCTGGGCTGGTAGCTTGTGGACGGTCGGATATCTCGTTGCGCCGGTGTTGTTTGCTTCACTGCCTGATCGATCGATGGCGGGTAGCATTGCGGGGATATTGTTCAGGGCTCAGGCATGGTTGTCTTTATTCTGCGGCCTGCTACTCTTGCTGCTGGTATGGCTGGACAAATCCCTGAATCTGAAGCGCACGCACGTCATCTTGGTGATTGCGATGCTAGCGTGCGTCTTGGTCGGCTACTTTGCTCTGCAACCCTTCATGGCCGAGATCCGTGCGGCCGCCGCAAGCAATGGTGGTCTCATGGATGAGACGGTGCGCTCTCGCTTTGGCATGCTGCATGGGGTTGCCAGCGTGATTTATCTTTTGCAGAGTGTGCTTGCCGTCGTGCTGGTGCTTAAGACGCGCTAATTCACTTTATTGAACAGCAATTCGTGATGGTCGCAGTTCGGTGTCGATGGAGCTGTGCTGATCGCGATGCATCACGGTGTGAGCGCGGTGTTCAGCTTCCCAATGCGCTTTTCTTCCTGCTCTTCTGACGTGGTGCTTTTGCCCGTTTGATATTCCCGCCAGCAGTCACCCTTTCATTACCTTTGACCATCACTTTGGTGATGGTCGGTTTTTTGGTCGGGTTAGTCTTGACGATCACAACTTCGCGCAAACCTTTACCGCGCGTGGTTTTGGATTCTTTTGGAATATCTTTTTTGGGTCGATAGACCACCAGAAGTTTGCCAATATGCTGAACGGGCGCAGCACTCAAATCAGCGCAAATGGTCTCGTAGTGCGAGACACGGGCATCACGGTCGTCACCCAGCACGCGTATTTTGATCAGGCCGTGTGAATTCAGGCTGGCATCAATTTCTTTCATGACGGCGGGAGTAAGGCCGCTGTCGCCAATCATGACAACAGGGGCCAAGCCGTGAGCCTGAGAGCGCAAATCACTGCGCTGGGCGGGAGTAAGTTTCAGCATGAGCGGCTTTCAAAAGCGGTATTCTACGTGAATGTCAAAAAACAAAGTCAACAAGAATTGGTTGCACGGCCATATCAATGATCCTTATGTGAAGCTGGCCCAGAAAGAGGGGTTCCGCGCTCGAGCTGCTTTCAAGCTGCAGGAGATTGACGAAGAGGAGAAACTGATTCGGCCTGGTCAGGTCATCGTGGATTTGGGATGCACACCGGGCAGCTGGACCCAGTACGCGCGCCGCAAGCTGGCGGGCAAGGAGGGGGGGGGCATTCACGGCACCATCATTGGCCTCGACATGCTGCCCATGGAGCCGGTGGCTGATGTGCATTTCATCCTGGGGGATTTCCGCGAACAATCTGTGCTGGACGAGCTCGAAGTGGCGGTCAGTGGTCGAAAGCTTGATCTGGTGCTCTCCGATATGGCGCCCAACCTGACCGGCATTGGTGCCACGGATGCGGCCCGGGTCGAGGACATTGTCGATTTGGCATTAGATTTTGCCTGCGCCCATTTGAAACCTTCGGGGTGCCTGCTCGTCAAATGTTTCAATGGCAGCGGTTATAGCCAGATCGTCGAAAAATTTCGCCAGACCTTCAAGACGGTCAGTTCCAAAAAGCCCAAGGCCAGCCGGGATAAATCCTCGGAAATATTCCTTCTGGGAAGAGGTCTGCGGAACCCCGGGTGAGACGATCCCGCCAGACGAACTTAAGCCTTGAAGAATCAGGGGCTTAGCCCCATATCCTTGCTAGCAAGGTCCGGTTATTGCGAGTAGAATTTACCGGCAGACAAAAGCCGCAGAGCAGGCGGCATCCAAGGAGTCCTCGTGAA
>JACCDK011161583.1_pt1 | contig 19280 bp, 13 predicted proteins | sample 7445871 | NCBI WGS metagenome assembly JACCDK01 (sample SAMN15323436, study PRJNA562643) | freshwater metagenome | isolation source: river surface water | place: USA:Blue River Watershed | collected 2017-08-15
GAAATAAAGTAATTTAGGCATGCCACAAAGTGGGGAAATTCTTGTATTGAATGCAGAAAACATGGATGATTTCCATTTTGGAAACATCAAATGGAATTTACCCATTCGTAATGCCTCAAAATCTTTTCATATTAATAAATTAGAAGATTTTCGACCTTTTTTTAATTTTCCTTTGCCACCACATCGCAAAGAGGTTTTTGATCTTATTTATGTAACTAAAGGTCATTCTGTACGCAGTAAAGGTCTCAACCAATATACTTTTGGGGCTAATGAATTATTTGTGTTACCGGCGTATCAAATAACGAGTCATGATGCAATGAGTGAAGATATTGAAGGGTACTTTTTACATGTAGATCCTCAGATTTTTCAATTAAGTAGAAGTTTGGTGTTGGAATTTCCAATACTTGACTTTTTTACTCCTCCGGTTGTTCAAATACCTAAAGAAGCTCAGTCTACCTTTTTAGCTATTTTCAAGCGATTAGAGGAGTTATATCAACAAAAAAACGAAATTGATTTTGCCTTAATAGGGTTTTATGTGAGTGTTTTATTGAAAGAAATTTCCAATTGTTCTAATCAGACAGAACCCAAAAAAAATGCTTCGCATTTAATTTTGCAAAAGTACAAAGAAGCCCTTTCTGAACAGATTTATAAAAAACAGAAAGTTGCTGATTATGCTGAGCATTTAAACATAACACCCAATCATTTAAATAAATGTGTGAAGCAATTAACTGGTAAATCTGCACAAGATATGTTAAATGAAATGCTGATTATGGAGGCTAAATCACTATTAAAATATTCAGATTTACAAATTGCAGAAATAGCACAAAAATTATTAAACCAAAGTCCGAGTAACTTTAGTCGCTTTTTTAAAAGTCAAACCGGACTAACACCCAAGGAGTATAAATAATGATTGTTATTTTAATCTTTAACCTATGAAAAAATTACTTACCTATGAAAACTATGTAGTGGCCTTAATGGCGCTTATTTTTGGCTGTATCTTTTTTGATCGTCTGGCCTTAAATTTTTTAATTCCCTATGTGGCAAAAGATTTAGTTTTGTCAGACACTCAAATTGGATTATTGGCAGGGGCCTTGTCATTTGCTTGGGCTATTTCTTCTTATTCCACTACTGCCTTCGCAGAAGCAAAAAATGCAAAAAGAATTATTTTTTTATTGGGCGTGTTGGTGTTTTCAATTTGTTCCTTTGGATCAGGCTTGGCTAATAGTTTTGTTATTTTACTGATAGCCCGGTTGGTGATGGGTATGGCGGAAGGGCCTATTATTCCTCTTGCTCAAAGTTTTGTAGAAAAGGAATCTTCTCCTAATCGATTGGGAATGAACGCCGGTATTTTACAAGCGGTAGGTTCTGCCTTGTGCGGAAGTATTTTAGCGCCTGTTGTTTTGGTACAATTAGCAGAAAATATGGGATGGAGAGAAGCGTTTTTTATCGCGGGAACGCCGGGAATTATTTTAGGCTTTATCGCTTATTTTACATTGAAACCGGCAACAACTTCGGCGGATAAGGTTCAAGAAGTGCAACAAACGGGCATTAAAGAATTATTACAATATAAAAACGTTCGTAAAAGTATGGGAATCGCTTGTGCTATTTTTGGCTGGTGGTTTGCTTCCTTGCCTTTTATTACTAAATATTTTGTGGAGGTACAAGGAATGTCAGGTGATCAAATGGGTAAAACCATGGGATTATTAGGCGTTTCTGGATTATTATCTGCCATTATTGTGCCAACACTTTCCGACAAATTTGGACGAAAGAAAATCTTACTCGTATTTGTTTTCATCGGGATTTTTTACCCTTTATGTGTTCAGTTTTTAGCAGGATCTGCCTTACAATTGCCAGCCATGTTTTTATCCTATTTCATGATGGGAACTTTGCCAATTGCTGCAGCTGTATTACCGTTAGAGGCGGTTCCTGACCATTTGAAGGCTAAATCACTGGGTTTTATCACAGCCACAGGAGAAATTATTGGTGGTGTTTTAGTACCTGCCATTGCAGGCGTTTTATCAGACACTGTCAATCCTTCTGCTTTTTTATGGGTGTCTTCCGGGTTGGCTGTTATTGGATTACTTTTCCTTGTTAATTTTAAAGAATCAGATAACTTGAAACGTATTCCTTAGGCAAGCGCACCTCCATCAGCGGGCATACATAAGCCCGTGACAAACGTTGATTGTTCTGAGCATAGCCAAAGTGCAATATCCGCTATTTCATTGGCTTGCCCCATTCGTTTCATTCGTTGAAATTGAATGGCCTGTTCCAATGCTTCCGGATTTTCGGCTAATTTTCTTCTACCATGCATAATCATTGGGGTTTCTATGGCAGTAGGACAAATGGCATTCACTCGAATATTTTCAGTTGCATATTCAATCGCAGCCGTTTTTACCATTCCGTTGATGGCATGTTTAGAGGCAGCATATGGGATGTTTTCTGCCTGCCCAACAAGTCCCGCTGCAGAGGAAATGCAAACAATGTTTCCTCCTCCTTTGGATAAATAATGGGTGATCAGGTGTTTTAATACATACCAAGTACCCATTAAATTTACTTGAATTTGTCGTTCAAATTCAGAAGCAGGATATACGTGCGTCTTTTGAGAAATAGCTCCAGCGATACCTGCGCAATGAACTGCTACATCAATTTTGCCAAATTTCTCTATTCCGAATTCGATTAGCTGTTGGACTTGCTCTTCTTTAGATACGTCGCAATTTTTGAATTGACAAGAATCATTCGTTTCGGACAATTCTATATTTGTATAATCTGTCATGACAACCTTTGCGCCTTCTTCTAAAAAAGCTTTAACCGTGGCCTTCCCTATACCAGAAGCTGCCCCAGTAACCAAGGCAACTTTGTTTTCAAATTGTTTCATAAATCGTGTTTCATTACGTCTGGCAAATCTAATCCATTGTGTCGATAAGGTTTTGCTTCAATTAAAACAAAAATAATTCTACAGATTTGGCTTGTGCTAGGGTTTCTCCATCGGTGGATTGTTCCTCTTTGTACAATTATTTCTCCTTTTTGGACAAGCTCTACTCGGCCTTCATCTAATTCCAACTCGATCTCTCCCTCTAGAACTATTCCATAATCAATACTGCTGCTTCTGTGCATGGGAGAAGATGCCCCTGGTAACATGTCTACAACCCGTAGTACCGACCCGCCTTTTAAAGTTGTTCCCGCTTCTCGAATAGATCCATCTGTCGGGTCATTGCAATCACCAGGAACCGTCGCAGTTGTCCAAATGGTTGACATAGCTGCATCTCCACTAGCGATTACTTTCGGTTCAAGTGTTTCATCAATGGTAATGATCGCTTTCCCTTCTTCATTATGACCTGTTACAATTCGTCGAATAGTTGGAGACCTGTGCATAGATTAAAATTTAAAACTAAAATACAGTTTTTTGGACAAAATAGATATAATTCAGGACATTATTCAAATTGCTTTATTCACGATACTAAATAATTTTAATCACATTTGCTTCATCTAAACAAATATCATACCTATGAAAAAATTAATTTTTATTCTTTCGTCTTCCATTCTATTGTTTTCCTGTTCAAAAAAGGAAGAAACAAAAAGTTTAAACGGTGTGTATAAAATGGATTCTCAATCTATTTATGCCGTGTCTAACGACAGCCTCTTGCAGACAGGGGAAAATCACAACCAGTTAAAGGTGTATACTGATTCCCATTATATTTGGATTAATATGGCAGCTGATTCATCTGCCAATTTTGGCATCGGATCTTATACCATGAAAGGAACAGATGTGGTTGAAACAAATATCTATAATTCAGGAGGTGTTGAAACCGCAGACAACTACAATTTAATTATTGAGCCAAATGAATTGGGCTATGTTCAGAAAATTCCAAGCATGAAAAACAATGGAATTGACATCAAAATTGAAGAGAAGTATTCTCGAATGAAAGAAGATGCTGCTTCTGATTTTGATGGTCTGTGGAAAGCAACTAACAATTATTTTGTGAAAGGTACTGATACTACTCGTCAGAATTACCCGGATTACAAAATGTACAACAAAGGACATTTTACTTGGGGTATTCGTGCTCTTTCTGATACAGTTAAAAAGGAATACGTTCGCTATGTGGGTGCCGGAACATTTACGGTAGATAAAGATAAAATGAAAGAAATCACTACCCTAAGTAATATTCCAGGAAGCGCAGAAACCAATTTGACGATTCAAAATAAAACAGCAGACGAATTTACTCAAGTGATTAATCAAGCAGATGGCCGCGTGAGGTATACTATTTATAGCAAGGTGAAATAACCTGCTTTGTTTTCTATTTATAGAATTAGCCTCGCGATTCGCGAGGCTTTTTTATTTCTTATTGATTATATTAGATAGATAAGGGTAAACTTGTTGTTTCCCATTACTTTCTGGTTCATTTATTATTAACTCACGAAAGGTTGCATCTTTCACATCATCTAAGACAATGCTAGGTCTATAGTCTTTTTTCAAGGCAGTGAAACGAACATTGTCGAATACAATGTTTTCTGCATGGCGAATATAAAATGCCCATGCGGGTAATTCTTTAAATTGAGAAAATTCAGGATAGGCATCTCTCATTTCGGGGATGCCATTTAATTCTTCCGAACTCAATCCACGTTTGGCATATAAGGCATTACCTTCTCCTGGATAAACGATATGTATATTTTTTAAAGTAACCTGCTCGATTTTATTTTCAGGCAAACCAACTATGCTGGCGGGCGAAATGTTTCTAGGTAGATCTTCAACCGGACCTTCATAATTATATCCTGCATCGGGTTTGCCGATGGGTACTTCTGCATAGACATTGGAAATCGTTACATTTTTCATATAGGGCTTTTTTCCTTTGCCCCATCGATCGCCAATGCGTAAATAAATGACGTTTCCGGTGTTGATGGATTTTACTCCATCGATGTCGATGTTTTCAATTTCTGCTCCATCAACTGCGGCTAAGGTAATGGCAGAACGGAAGGTGTCGAAAATGGTTAAATTTCGCACTTTGAAATTTTTAAATCCTCCTCGAGATACTGTTCCAAATTTTAAACCATTGGCACTTGACCGACCCACACAATTTTCTACGAGTACATTTTGACACATGTGCGCTGCTGAATGTGATTTGAAACAAATCACGTCATCTGCTGCATCAAAATAAGAGTTTTTAATCACTACCCCATCACAATCAACGATATCAATGCCATCATTGTTCCAATAAGATTTACTATCTACCACAATGCCGTCCACATAGACATTGTTGCATTGGTCATAGGTTTGGTTCCAACTCCCCGGATCTTTTAGGGTGATATCTGTAATGGTGATGTTTTTACATTCTCTAAAATAGATGTTTTGTGGACGATTGGTTTCATTCGGACGATCGTATTTTAGGGGATCTGTATAAACGCCTGTTTGAATATAAGTAACCATGTTATTGGCAGTGATAAATCCTCTTCCGTTGATGGTACCTTTGCCTGTGATGCCAATATTTTCTTGATTTACCGCAAAAATCATGGCCATCCAGCCTATTTTTTTGTCTTTTACATAGTCGAATGGATTGGTGGATCCAAGAATGGTTGCCCCTTGATTTAAGTGGAGGGTCACATTGGATTTTAAGTAAATACTTCCGGTCACATATGTACCTGTTTCAAAGATTAATCGTCCACCACCTTGTTGATGGATATAATCGATGGCGTATTGAATGCTGCCGGCAAGATTGACATTGGCATCTTTTTTAACTCCAAAATCGGTGAGGTAATAATCTTTGGCAAACAGACTGCTTGTAGAAAACAAGCCAAGCAATACGAAAGAACTAATTAGGCGTAGCATAGGCTTATTTTTTTTGTGCAATGTTTGTCGAACGGTAGGTATGCACTTGCTTTTTTCCTTTTTGAGGATCGATATAGGTTACCTGTTTGAATTTAGCGCCTTGTACATCATCAAAAACCATTGCTGGTCGGTATTCTTTTCCTTTTGCCGTTAAACGAACATTTTCAAATTGAATATTTTTGGCATGTCGCACGTAAAAACCCCAAGCGGGCAATTCCTTAAATTGGGAATATTCCGGATACGCGGCTGGCATTTCAGGAACGCTGTCTAATTCGGCATTTGTTATGCCTCTAAATGCATAATTTGAATTGCTATTGCCAGGATAAACGATTTCGATGTTTTGTAACGTAACATCTTCAATGAATTGTCCGGGTAGGCCAACAATACTTGCTGGAGAAATGTTTCTAGGCAAGTCTTCTACCGGACCCTCATATTCTCTTCCTGCATCGGCTTTGCCAGCAGCAATTTCGCAATGCATATTGCGAATAGTGATATTTTTCATCGATCCTGTCCTTCCCTTGTTCCATCGTGCACCGATGCGAAGGTAAATCGCATTGCCTGTGTTGATGGCGTAAAGGCTATCGACTAAAATGTTTTCCACAACACCGCCATCAGGAGTGGCAATGGTGATGGCAGAACGATAGGTGTCGAATATTTTATTGTTGACAATTTTAAAATTTTTGTATCCTCCCGAACTTAGGGTTCCAAATTTGATGCCGTTCGCACTTGATCTTGCGGTACAGTTTCTTACCTCTACATTTTCGCAAAGTTTAGTCGCATCGTGTGATTTAAAACAAATGGCATCGTCGCTAGAGTCGATATAGCAATTGGAAATAAGTACATTTTTGCAATCGACAATATCAATGCCGTCGTTGTTCCAAAAAGCTTTGCTGTCAACAATGATTTTATCAATTTTAACTTGTTCACATTGGTCGGCAACCACCACCCATTCTGAAGCATTTTTGACCATAATTCCGGTAATATCTACTTTTTTGCATTCGCGGAAATAGATTGCTTTGGGTCGTCTTTGTGCAGGGCGATCGTACATGAGTGCGTCTTTCAATAAGCCTTTTTGTACTTGTTCTAATAAGTTATATGCGACCTCTCTGCCTTGTCCATCCACCACTCCTTTACCTGTGATAGCAATATTGTCTGCTTTGTAGGCAGTAATTAAGGCCGGGAATGTTTGAGTGATATTGTAGTCGTAAATATTAGGGGATCCTAATAAGATAGCGCCCTCCTCTAAATGAATAGTTACATTTGATTTCAGTTGAATGGTTCCGGTTAAATACCTGCCCACATAAAATACTAATCGCCCTCCTCCTTTTTCATGGATGAAATCGATTGCCCTTTGAATGGAATTAGTGTTTAAAGTGGTTCCATTGGACTTTATACCAAAAAGGGAGGCTTTATAATCCTCGGCATAGATCCCGCTTGTGGAGACAAGCAATAAAAACAGAAATACGTTTACAAACTTTTTCATCATTAGAAGGGATATGAGTGATATTTATTTTAATAAAAGAGCCATTCGTCTACGCGCAACCAAGCGCCTTTTCCTTTATTATCTACAAAATTGGGTAATCGGTTTAAGCGGTGTGCCTTAATTTTATAATAGCTTGCTGCGTTTGTTTGAACAGGAATATTGATTCCTTTCAGCGAAAATCCACTTTTTTCTGTGGGTTGTTTTGGAACGAATTGGGTAATCAATTTCATCTGTTTGGGGTCGTTTCCGGCCCAAATTTCAATTTTACTTGGCGGAAATACATCAGTATCGGTTTTTTCTAAATAGGAAAGGGTGATTCCGTTTATTTTCGTTGGCTGCGAAAAGCGGGCCAATGCCTCTAAATCGCCCTCCTTAAACCCAAGCCAAGTGCGATTTGGAACGCCCTTTACTTCCCTTGCGCCTTGTTCGAAATCCATCAAACTTTGTCCTCCGTGAGCAGGATATTTGGTATCTGGCTGTTGAAGTAATTCAATTTTTTGGGGAACAAAATTCGATTTATACACTTTTACATCAATCGTGTTGCTGGCATACCAACCGGGCTTACTGGCACGAATACGCACTTTTGTGTAGTTTTTGAGCGGTACAATAGATGAGGTGGATGGTCCCGACAAACTATCTGGCAAAGAATCATTCAGCGTGTAGCGGAACAAGACATCTTTAAGCGTGTGTTTAAATTTTAGCTGTTCCTGTGGACGTAAAATCAATTTTTCATTGACTAAAATAGGAGGGTTTATTTGTAAGGTTTCATTTTTCGAAACAAATCCTTCCTCTATGTACACTTTCGGGAATTGTTTTTTCAAAGTCGTCATTTCTTGATCTTGAATGGCGGTATTCCATACAAACACCTTTTGAATAGACTTGGAGTGTTTTAAAAATTGGCTTAATCCATTTTTAGAAATGCTTGTGCTTGAGATAGAAAGTTCAACCAAGTTCGGAAGTTCTGCTAACTTTTGTAATCCTTTATCTGTAATTTTCGTACTGTTGAGATATAATTTTTCGAGGTGTAAAAATTTTGTAAAAATGTCCATTTCTGAATCAGAAACAGGCATTTTGTTTAGATTAATTCCAATTAATTGCGTCTCTACTTTTCCTAGATTTTCCAAGGTTTTTGGATCAAATTTGGCAGCGACAAAAAAGGTCGCCTGTAAAGCAGGCGATTCGTTGGCAATGGGATAAACTGAACAAAAAGGGGTGTTAACGGCAGCGATATCTTTTTCAGAAGCAGCAGAAAAATCATATGTTTTTTCTGTCAATTTTGTTTCCGTTTTCAGCGCTAATTTCTGAAAAACATGACTAAACGATTTTACTTTTTGTTGCACATTGGCACCTTCTTGAATCCACAATTGAAGAATCATTTGCTCATTTTCCGTTAACTGCGATTTTCCAGCAGGGGGCATGTGTTTTTTGTCTTTTAAGGGTAAATGGATGCGCTTAATCAAATGGCTGTTAAGGTCACCTGCTTTCCAAATGGGTCCGTTTTTGCCACCTTTCAACAAGTTGGCAAGACTGTTCATTTTAAGTCCACCTTTTGACTTTTGCTCATTGTGGCACGATTCGCATTTTGCCTTCAATATTGGCTGAACAAGTGCTTCAAAAGCAACAGATTCCTCAGTTATTTCTAATTGCTGTTCACTAAAATTCAGGTAATCTTCACCGTGGGTGATTTGTCCACCCGTGTGTCCGGCAAAAATGAGCGCAATTGCCCCCAGGATACTTGCATATAAGGCTTGTTGTTGCCATAACATTCCAATAAAATAGATAAAGGAAACAGCCACACCCGACCATTGATGCCAATCTAATTGTCCATTTTCATATCCGCCTTCTTTCGCTAAAAAGAGTCCGAAAATAGCGGTGGAAGTAGCAAATAGTGCTGTCAACATGAAAACGGCTTGAAAGAGTTGTTCAATGTCTTCTATTTTTTGCTTCCAGAAATACAGCAATATTAAAAGCAGTCCAAAACCAATGGGTAAATGTAGTAAGAGTGGATGCAAATGTCCTATTCCATGGATTGGAAGCGTGAAAGTCTCTTGAAAGATCAATAAAATGGCAAGCAGGCCTTGCAAAGTCCACAAAATCAATCGGCCGATGGCTTGAATTCTTTTCATGTTATGCCATTAATCCGGGTAAAACATTGCCGGCCACGTCGGTGAGTCGGTATCGTCTACCCAAATGCTTATACGTTAATTGCTCATGATTGATGCCCATCAAATGTTGTACGGTGGCATGGAAATCGTGAATATGCACGGGGTCTTTGATCACATTGTAGCCAAACTCATCTGTTTCTCCATAGACCGTACCGGGTTTTACACCTCCACCGGCCATAAAAATACTGTATGCGCGCGGATGATGGTCGCGACCGTAATTATCTAAGGTGTAGGTGCCTTGACAATAATTGGTACGTCCAAACTCTCCCCCCCAAATAACAAGTGTTTCGTCTAATAAACCTCTTTGCTTTAAGTCGGTAATCAATGCTGCCGACGACCGATCCACATCTTCTGCTTGCAAAGCCATTTCCTTAGGCAAATTGCCGTGTGAGTCCCATCCTTGGTGGTAAATTTGCACAAAACGAACGCCCGATTCAGACAATTTTCTGGCAAGTAACACATTGGCTGCATAGGTGCCGGGTACCAAACATTCTGGACCATACATTTTGACGATATGGTCGGGTTCTTTGGACAAATCGGTTAGTTCTGGTACGGCAGTTTGCATGCGATACGCCATTTCATATTGCTGCACTTTGGCCTCCACCTCTGGGTCTTGGTTTTCTTGGAATCCCTCATGATTTAGTTCCGCCAATTGATCCAACATGCGTCTTCTACCTGCTTTATCAATGCCATCAACGTCTTTTAAGTATAAAATTGGGTCTTCTGAACTGCTAAAAACCACTCCCTGGTGGGTAGAATCCAGAAAACCGTTTGTCCATAATTTTGAATATACCCCTTGACCATTGCCTCGCCCCCTAGAGAGTAAGACACAAAAGGCGGGTAGATTTTTGTTTTCGCTACCCAATCCATAGGACATCCAAGCTCCCATACTAGGTCGATTGCCTACTTGTGCCCCTGTTTGTAGAAAGGTAAGAGCTGGGTCATGATTGATGGCATCAGTGTTCATGGTTCGAATGATGCATAAATCGTCTGCAATGGCACCAATATGCGGGAATAAATCGCTCACAAATGCGCCCGACTTTCCATATTGCTTAAAGCCGTAATAGGAGCCAATCAAAGGGAATTTATCTTGTGAGGCGGTCATTCCGGTTAAGCGTTGTCCTCCTCTGATCGACTCTGGGAGGTCGGAGCCTGTCATTTTATTGAGCAAGGGTTTATAATCAAAACTTTCGTATTGAGAAGGTGCGCCGTTCTGACAAAGGTAGATTACGCGCTTAGCTTTTGGTGCAAAATGCGCCAAACCTAAAGGCATTGCCTGATTACTTTCATTGCCTTTGAATAAATCAGGAACCAACAAAGAACCTAATGCTAAGCCGCCAATTCCTGCCGCAGCTTGACCGAAAAAGTGTCTGCGAGTGATATTGAGCCTATTTTTTAAAAATTCGTTTTCCATATTACACGCGCATGATGGCCTCCTCCATGTTATAAATTAATTGAATGGTCAGCATGAGCGCAGCAGTTGCCTGTGGATTGCTGGCTTTACTTTGCTTCATTTCTCCAATTTTCATTAATTGTTGTACCTTTTTAGGCGACTTTTTAAAGGCCTCTTCTTCTTGTTGATAGTAAGCTTTGAGTAATTCTATTTCTTTTTTGCTTGGATTTCGACAAATAATTTTGCGGAAAGACTTTGTTATTTTTTCTTCCAAATTGCTGTTTTCTTGTCCCAAATTACTAGCTAAAACACGGGCGCTTTCCAGTACATGCGGGTCATTCATCATTACCAAAGCTTGTAAGGGCGTGTTGGTTCTACCTCTTTGCACCTCACACTGATCTCGGTTGCTGGCATCAAAAATGAGCATACTTGGAGGTGGTACCGTTCGTTTGATGAATACATACATTCCTCTGCGGTATAAATCTTGGTTGTGATCCTGTATATAATTCATCAATGATCCTCTACCGGAAGTAGCTACCTCCCAAAGTCCTTTGGGTTGATAAGTCTTCACACTCGGACCGCCAATTTCGCGATTCAGTAAATTGGAAGAGGCAAGCACTTGGTCTCTGACTTGTTCAGCAGGGATACGAATGCGCGACATTCTTGATAAATAGATGTTTTCGGGATCTGATTTTAAGGCTTGTGAACTGAGAGCAGAAGACTGCCGATATGTAGCAGACATCACCAATTGTTTTACTAGGCGTTTGATGTTCCATCCATTTTTTTGGAAATCGACCGCTAACCAATCGAGTAACTCTGGATGAGTTGGTAGTTCGCCCTGCATCCCAAAATCGCCCACCGTTTTTACAATTCCTCTGCCAAAGAATTGAGCCCATAGACGGTTGACAAAAACACGCGCTGTCATGGGATTTAGGGGGTCAAGTAACCATTTGGCCAAACCTAAACGATTTGAGCCATATTTCTTGGCATCAAATGGTAAAATACTTTTAGGAATTCCCATGCCAACCTGTTCGCCGTGCATATCGTAATTGCCTCTTTTTAGTAAATAGGTTGGGCGAATATTTGCGGAGTCTGCCATGACCATCACCTCTACAGCAGCCGTATCTTTTTTGTTGATAAATTTCAAAAGAGCCTTAATGTCTTTGGTTGAAATCGACATATTTGGGGGATCAGCGAATGAGGCATCTATGGTTCCAAACAACCCTTTTTCCGGAACTTGATTAAAGAAGGCGAAGGTGCTGTAATAGTCTTTTTGAGAAATCGGATCGTATTTATGATCGTGACAGCGCGCACATTCGAAGGTCAAGGCCAAGAATGATTTAGAGAAGGTATTTGTACGATCATTTACGTATTCAACACGGTATTCTTCATCAATTACGCCCCCTTCTTGGGTAATTTTATGGTTGCGATTGAAGCCTGTGGCTAAGATGGATTCTTTGTTGGCTTTTGGCAACAAATCGCCAGCCAATTGCCAGGTTAAAAATTTAGCATAGGAGTAGTTTGCGTTAAAGGCATGAATGACCCAGTCGCGCCAAGGCCACATGGTGCGAAGGCCATCGTCTTGGTAACCATGGGAGTCGGCATAGCGAGCTAAATCCAGCCAGGGAATCGACATTTTTTCTCCGTAATGTTTGCTAGCAAGTAATTCGTTCACCATTTTTTCATAGGCGGCAGGACTATTATCGCTCAGGAACCGATCTTGTTGTTCAATAGATGGAGGTAAACCAGTGAGGTCGAGACTTAAACGTTTAAGCAATTGTTCTTTGCTTGCTTCTTTGGAAGGACTGAGACCCTTTTCTTTCATTTTATCATAGACAAAATAATCGATTGGGTTTCGAACCCAATCTTTGTCGGCATCAGGTAAGGGGCTTTGAATTGGTTTAATGAAGGCCCAATGCGGTTTATAAATAGCACCTTGTTTAATCCATTTTTCAATCAATTCAATTTCGTATTTAGAAACGCTTAGATGCGAATTGAGAGGAGGCATTCGTTGGGAAGTATCCTTAGTGATGAGTCGAAGGAAGGCGTCTGATGCTTCAGGATTTCCGGGAACAATGGCATGCATACTTTTATTGTCTTTAAAAGCGGCATAAGCTCCTTCGGGCGTATCTAATCGCAGATTTGCTTTTCTTTTGTTGGCATCAGGACCATGGCATTTAAAGCAACGGTCGGAAAGAATGGGACGAATATGGTAGTTGTAATCGACCACATCGGGGATGGATGTTTCTGTTGGGGACTCCGAAAGGCTAAAGTAATAGTAGGCACCTACCAACAGCAGGGCACATAATAGGCCATATCGAAGAAGCTTATTCATTTAGATACGTTCCAATTTAATAGGATATGTTTTTTGAGAAGCCCACTGTGGAACATAGAGATTTTCGTCAGAGTCGGCATATACATCGTGTGGATGGATGAACACTTTATGTTCGTCTTCTTTTTTCTGTACTTGTAAAATTCCGTTTTTATAGATGGGTTCTGAACCACCTGGCGTAGAAACTACTTGCATATTTTTGTCGATGATTTGAAGATAACCTGATCCCACAAGGGATTGATCAGTGCTTCTAAAGCAAGCTGCAAGGATGAAGTCGCCATGCAATACAGGTCTACAAATAAAGGAACCAGGATAGTGATACCGTGTGATGAATTTTCCATCTAAAGTAAAGCGCTTTAGGCTATTGTTTACACGGTCTGTAATTAGTAAAGTCCAATTTTTCGGATCTCGCGTATCTACTAATACCCCATGGCAGCAATTGAATTTTTCATCAGCATATCCATCAGTTTTGCCACCAAAATGACGAATGTACCGCCCCTTCGAATCATACTGAATGATGTAATTGGCACCATAGCCATCGGCCACATAGATATCTCCATTTTTGGGATTTACTGCCGTTTCAGTTGGCACAAATTGATGAGGGTGTTCATATACTCCTGTTTCTTTTGGGTAATCTATTTTAAAAATTTCTTTTCCCTTTAGGTCTGTTTTAATGACCTGGTGTCTGTTGTTATCACAAATTAGTAAAAATTGTTCTGCCCCTTCATTGACTAAAGTAAGTCCATGGGCTCCTGGGTAAGAATGTCCCCAAGAGTCTAATAATTTACCTGATTTGTCATAAATGAGTACATTGTTTTTAACTTCATTGGTCAAAAGAAACAATCTTCCTTTAGCATCTTCTACCATTTCATGGCAATCGTTGACCGGATTTTTCCCAGCATCTAGAAGTCCCCAATTAGGGACCACTTTGTATTTGAAGTCACCATGTCCAAGAATGATATCGTTGGGCTTAGTCGTTTTTGAGTTCATAATAATAGTAGGAAATGCCGTAGATGCAGCAAGAACAGCACTTTTTTGCAAGAACGCTCTACGCGGTAGCTGTTTATTCATCGTGTAATAGGTCAAAAAAATCTTTTAAATATACAAAATTGTATGAAACTAAGAAATTATGAATATAAGAATCTATGAACCTAAGAAACTATGAATTTAAGAAACGATGAATTTAAGAAACGATGAATTTAAGAAACGATGAATTTAAGAAACTATGAATTTAAGAAACGATGAATTTAAGAAGCTAATAAATTTAATAACATAGTTTCTTAGATTCATAATAACATAGTTTCTTAGATTCATAATAACATAGTTTCTTAGATTCTTTACTCACAAACCAAAACAAAATCTGCCAAAAAGCTATTAGGTCCATCGGGTCCACCGATGAGGGTAAGGGCGTTGCCAATTTGTAAGTCTTTGAATTGAATTATACCTTTGGCGCTTTTGAATTCGACTTTGGGAGAAAAGTGCACTCGAATTATTTTCCCGTCTTTTTTTAATTGAAGTAAAAGGGTATTCGATTTTATTTGTGTAATGACCCCAATGCCCCCAGTGCTCCTACAGGGGTCTTTTGGGGTTTCCCCTAACTCAACAGGGTGCATTGAATTTTTATGTAAGGGATGAGGCTCTGCTTTTCCGAAACCGATAGGAAGCATGGGCAGGTGTTTCTGAATAGGCGTCCCGATATAAACAATCAGCAAAACGAAGCCAATAATTCCAGTCCAAACAAGCGGTTTTGAATTCCGACTTGGAAGACTTGAATAGATCCAATATCCCATCACAAGTCCTAAAGCATTTAAGAGTACATCATCAATGTCGAAAATGCCAACCTTAAACAATACCTGAGAACTTTCAATTGAAAAGGCTAAAGCTATACCAAATAAAAAGGCGAGTTTCCAATTGCTTTTGAGATAGGCCAATGGCATAAAAAAGCCTACCGGGACTAGCAATAAAATATTGCCTAAGATATTGATTGCCGCAATTAATATGCCCTTTTCTCCCATTAAATAGGGAATAATGGTTTTAAATGGAATCCAATTTGGAATACCTTCTTGCGTTCCTCCAAAGTTGAACATTAAATGACCAATCCGAATCATATCGATGTCTTTCAACACCATGATTTTTATCAGAAGTGTAAAATAGGCTATGAGTACAACAACAGAAAGGGTGCGCAATTTCATGTTAAGAACATTTTTGATTTGTAATTTATGAAATTTACAAAAATGGGCTTAACTGTATATAAGCTGTTTTGTTAAAAATTGTGAAATCCAATTATATCCTTCCAAGCGATCGCCACATTGCAATGATTTCTGGATAGCGATTATTGATAATGGATAATTGCGAATCAATCAGCATCATTGGTTTTGTTTTTTGATTAAATGCAGGCCATTCGGGACCATCTTTGACGAAGGGTTTTCCGGTTTTTGCAAAATTGCACCACAACTCAGCAAAATAATGGGAAGCCTGAGCTTTCTCTGGTCTATTACCCCCGAAAAAACTTGGTTTATTGGCAGACTCATTATTAAACTTAAATGAGATGTCCATGGCATGAGGAGTTCCCATTGGGTAATCGGTACCCGGAATTTTCATCTCCGACTTATAGCCAAAATTGTAAAGATATACGGGTGCACCGCCTTGTTTGTGTTTTTTCTCAGCAATATCTATGGATCCTAAGCCCATCATGGTTATGGAAGAAATTGCCACAAATATATTTGAGGCGCTTGCTTGTGGCAAGGCCTTGCGATAAGTATCTATGATTAAAGGCGTGTCTTGATGATAGGTTGGTTCAAGTTTGTTTTTTAATCCTTCAAAATCAAGCTTGAATGCTTCCGTTTCTTTACTCTGCCAGGCAAAAAAGTTGTATTCATCTTCATTCCAGCCTACCAAAAGGGGTTTGTTTTTTGAAATAGAAGGTGCTTCCGGATCAAAAGGGTGATTTGGCAAGGAAATGCCATCTACTACTGGGCCGAACCCGCCTGCGTTTCTTCTCATGAGTCCCTTTCCTTTGTTTTTCTCTACAAAAGGAGCTACCGAAGGTAACTTATTTTGCATTTCGAGGAGTTTTTCGGCAGGGACATCCAAAATTTTCTTCCAGTCGCTGATCGGAATATTTAATTCTTTAAATAATTGTAAAGTCGTTTCTTGTGCTGTTTGCTTGTCGGTCATGCGAACACCTGGTCCACTTTCAATAGAGGCTTTATTAAAAAATGGAGCAGCCGATGGCATTGCATATAAGCAAGCGGTTTTGGCACCACCACCTGATTCACCCCAAATCATAACATTATTAGGATCTCCACCAAATTGGGCAATATTTTGTCGAACCCATTTGAGTCCGTCTACAATATCTAACATTCCATTATTACCTGAACCTGCGTATTCGGGGCCTGCTATTTCATCTAAATAGAGAAATCCCATGAGTCCCAAACGGTGGTTGGTTTCAACGACTACCACATCAAAATTGCGCGCCAAATTGGCACCATCTTGTCCGGCGGCAGCACCCGATCCAATCACAAATCCGCCCCCGTGATTATAAAACATAACGGCTCTTTTCTTGCCATCATTTGCGGGAGTCCATACATTTAAAAATAGACAATCCTCCGATGGCTGTGGCTCATTTTTTCTAGGAGGTTGAATAGCTGGCGCACCCGGACTAATGGCCTCTCTAATTCCCGACCAAGGCTCTAAGGGAGCAGGACGTTTAAAACGTCTTTCGCCAGAGGTTTTACCCGCATAAGGAATTCCTTTGAAGATAGACACTCCTTCTTCTCGATAGCCTTTTACTTTTCCGTAATGGGTGTTGGCAATGATAAATTCTTTTTCTTCTGATGACGATATCTTTAAGCTTTGAGCCAAGGAATCAGAAATAAATGGTAAACTAATAGAAGTTAAACCAGCTTTTTGAATAAAATTTCTTCTTTTCATTAGATTGAGAATTGATTATTGCCCCCTCTTAAAGGATATGTTTTGCCTTTCCAAATGAATGTTCCATTGGTAGAACTTGGGAGCTGAATACTTATAGACCATTTGTTATTTAAAAGCTTATAGGATACGGAAATTTCACCACTTGGATGTGGAATTTTCCCTTCAATATTTTCTAAAGTTCCTAAATGAGGCATGATTTTTACTTTACTGAAACCATAGGCATCACTGTCGATACCTAATAAAGTTCTATAAAATTCGATATTAGGACTAGAACCCCAAGCATGACAATCTGAACGTGTTTTGTCCACATCTGATGTTTCTCCCCACGTGGTCAATCCCATTTGAATATTTTCTCTCCACTTATCTAACCATTTCACGTAATCATTGCCTTGTCCTGCTTTGATTAAAGCTTGATGTAGATAATATTTGAAATAGATCGATGCTGGAGCCAATGTGGTATTTTCAACTAATTGTTTGGCGATCTCTTTAGTTTCATCCGTGGTAGCCAAAGAAGTCAAAATAGCTAAAGAATTGGTGTGTTGTGAAAACATGTCTTTTTCCTCACGATCTGCAAATAATTTCTTTTCATTATCCCAATATTTACTACGAATGGTTTTGCGTAATTGATTGATTTTTTCTTGATAAGAGGCGATTAATGCTTTATTGCCTAATTGAGACTCTAAATCGGAGGCAACTTGTAAAGCCCACAAAAGTTGAAAATCTAAGACAGCAGAAGTTCCGTTTGCACTCATTGGTCCTACCCCAGCTCTCCATTCTTTTACATTATCTACCCAGTCGGTAAACATCCATTGGGGAACATTTTTCAACGAGCCATCTTCTAATTGATAAGAATTAAAATAATTAATGATTTGACGAACTCCTCCTAATTTTTGTTTTACAAATGCCAAATCAGAGCCATAACGTGCATAATCTTGCAACATACCAATGTACCATAGTGAAAACGTAGGAATGTATTGTGGCGTGTAAGATGGATGACGACTCAAGGTAACGCCCTCGGGCTGTCTTGAGAAATCCATTAAATTCAATGCATTTTTTACTAATCGATCGTCACCACTATTATATAATGATATTAAGGCCTGAATTCTTCCATCTCCAATGTATTGTAATTGTTCATAAAATGGACAATCCATGTAGGTCTCAGCGGCACATAAACGAGCAGTTCTCCAACCTATCTCAAGTATTTTTGAAAGCTCTGAATTAGTTGATTTCAAGGTTGCATTCAATTTAAATGGATAACCTGTGAATGTTCCATAGATGTCATTGATCGTTAAATCGTCCTCTTTCGTAGTAATTTGAACCTGAATGTAACGATAGGTTCTGTAGGCTAAACTTGTGAAAGTTTGATTCGTACTACCATCTGAAATTAGGCTATCTAATCGTCCAACGAACGATTTGCCTTCCACCTCGTTTCGGTTTCCCTTAGACGTTTTATTAAACAATGCTTCGGCGTATTTAATGGAAATAGAAGCACCCTTACCCCCACTAAAAATCATATTCGAATACGCATTTGTTAAATAGGATTGATCTAATAGCAATTGTACGGTTGAATTTGCTGGAATTTTCACAGCTTTTCGCTCATTAGGGAATCCCTCTGGAATCGTAACATTCCCATTTTTTTGGACAAGTTTTACGAGTCGTTCATCTCTTAATTCCATTTGAGGAATGGAGGAAGGTACTAACATCCATGAATTAGGACTACCAAATGGACCCAATAAATTTTTTGGAGTACCATTAAACAATGTTTTAGCCTTTGCCCATTTCGAATCATCAAATACTATTGATTGCCAATTTTTGGGATGCAAAGACATGTTCTGAATTTCTCCCGGACCCGCAGCATAATAACCTCTTCCTGTAAACCGAGTTGGAGCATAGCTGTTGTCTTTTTCTCCTAACCAAGTTGCATTTGTGTTAATTATGGATTCAGCATCGCTATTTCCATTAATAATAAAACCTGTTCGAGCTGAAATTTGCGCTTCGGGTCTTACGTCTGCTTCGTTCCAAACTTGTGAAGCAATGATGTTCTTGCCACTTTTTAAATAGGGTGCTATATCAACAGTTTCAAAATTCCAGTGTGCTAAATCGCCTCTTGCTGGTCCTAATGAAACCAATTGCTCATTTATATATAATTTGTA